>Ga0228630_1000060_pt1 | contig 50168 bp, 50 predicted proteins | sample 37DmetaG_FD_183038 | JGI IMG/M metagenome (GOLD analysis project Ga0228630, IMG submission 183038) | Seawater microbial communities from Monterey Bay, California, United States - 37D | ecosystem: Environmental > Aquatic > Marine > Coastal | place: USA: California | collected 2016-10-25 | reverse complement strand
ATGGGCATTGCTCCTTATTGAAAAAAATCTAGCATATGTGGATTCTCAATCCTCAGAAGAGATCGCTCAGCAAAAGGGAACACCAACCCAAGCAGGAACCGACAGCCCATTTCGAAACCGTTCTATAGTAGAAAACAAGCAGCTTTTTGAAGAGATGAAAGCTGGGCAACACCCAGAGGGAGCCCATGTGCTCAGAGCCAAAATTGATATGGCATCAGCGAATATGTTGCTTCGCGACCCCGTGATGTATAGAATCATGTATAAGACTCATCACAGAACAGCCGATGATTGGTGTATTTATCCCCTCTATGACTGGACGCATGGTCAATCAGATTATGTTGAGCAAGTTTCACACTCTCTTTGTTCTTTGGAATTTAAACCGCATAGGGATTTATACGACTGGTTTTTAGATGCCCTTAGCCCATTAGAGAAGTCCCTAAGACCAAAACAGACTGAGTTTGCAAGGATGAATTTGTCTTATACCGTTACCAGTAAACGAAAGCTTGCAAGCTTAATTGAAGAGGGATTTGTTTCGGGTTGGGACGATCCAAGAATGCCGACCATTGCAGGTTTAAGAAGACGGGGATATACCCCCCAGGCACTACGTAATTTTGTGGATGCCGCAGGTGTTGCAAAAAGAGACAATGTCATCGACATGTCTCTTCTAGAATACGCTGTTAGAGAAGACCTCAACCAAACAGCTCCTCGAGTTATGGCAGTGCTGAATCCGATTAAACTTACCATTTCTAATTACCCAGAAGGAGAAACCGAACAATTAGAAGGAGAAATTAACCCAGAGCAGCCAGAGCTAGGAACGAGAAACCTTCCTTTTTCCAAGCACTTATATATCGAACAAGAAGATTTTAAGGAAGAGGCAAACCGCAAGTTTTTTAGGTTGACTTTGGATAAGGAGGTTCGATTAAAAAACGCTTATATCATCAAAGGAGAGTCTGTAATTAGAGACGCATCAGGAAACATTGTAGAAATAATATGTACTTACGATCCAAAAAGTAAAAGCGGCAGTGGCACAGAAGAAAGTCAACGTAAAGTGAAAGGGACCTTGCACTGGGCGAGTATTGATCATGCGATCCCGATTAAAGTTCGTCTTTACGACAGGCTTTTCCAAGAAGAAGCTCCTGATAAAGATAAAAACGTTGACTTTAAGCAACATTTAAACCCGAACTCTTTAAGTACTCAAAATGGTTTTGCAGAACCGAGCCTCCAATCAGCAAAAGCAGGAGAGCGGTTTCAATTCCAACGCCTAGGTTATTTTGTTGTTGACCCGGATAGCAGCACAGAACAGATGGTTTTCAACAAAACAGTAGGGCTACGTGACAATTGGGCGAAAAGGGCTTAAGAGTCCATTTCTGAGTTTTTATCTTTTTTCTTGAGATTTTCTGCCTTCATGGCCTCTCCGATTTGATTACTAGCCGTAAAGGAGGCAACCATATTATTTAACATTTCACTACCAGCTTGGGGTGAATTTGGCAATAAAATTAAATTGCTGTTGGTCTCTTCTCCAATTGATTGTAGGGTGTCGTAGTGTTGGGTAACGACAATTAAGGCAGAAGCCTCTTGGGAATTTATTCCAACCCCGTTGAGCACATCTACTGACTCTTCAAGACCTCGAGCGATTTCTCTTCTTTGGTCGGCTATCCCCTGACCTTGAAGTCGCTTACTTTCTGCTTCAGCTTTTGCCTTTTCAACGATTAATATACGTTCAGCATCACCTTCATATTGAGCTGCCACTTTTTTACGTTCAGCAGCATTGATGCGGTTCATTGCAGCTTTTACTTCACTATCTGGGTCAATGTCTGTTACTAATGCTTTAATGATGTCGTAGCCGTAATTAATCATTGCATCATTTAATTCTCCTTTTACTGCATTGGCAATCTCGTCTTTCTTTTCAAATACGTCATCCAGCTTCATTTTTGGAACTACTGCACGCACTACGTCAAACACATAAGAGGTAATCTGATCTTGTGGATAGTCTAACTTATAGAAAGCATCGTATACTTTTTCTTGAACCACTTTGTATTGAACGGAAACCTTAAGCTTTACAAAGACATCGTCTTTGGTTTTTGTTTCGACGATAACATCTAATTGAAGAATTCTCAGACTAACCCTTCCAGATATTTTATCGATAATAGGAATTTTAAAGTGTAAACCGGATTGACGAATTTTTAGAAACCGCCCAAACCGCTCTATTATGGCAGCAGTTTGTTGTTTTACCACAAAAAGGCCTGTCAATAATACGAGGACTAATATTCCAATAAGTATGTAAGGAGTCATAAGATTTAATTTTTTGAATTAAAAAAGGAAATAGCTATAGCAATTCGATTTAAAGTTACATCTTTCCCTAAAATGCTACAAATTTCAAATATGTCAGGCCCAGCAAGTTTTCCCACTAAGGCGACCCGCAGCGACTGCATCATCACACCAGTATTAATTCCATGCTTTTTAGCCCAAGGCATTAAAGCTTCTTTTAAGTCGCTTAGCTCGCTCACCTCTTTTACAATGTCAAGCAAGCCCTCCATTACTTCCAAAGCCCCTTTGGAAAGTAGTTTTTGGACTATTTTTTCATCATAATTCTGAGGCTCTCGCATCCATTCAATTTCTTGTGCTAAATCATTCAGAGTAAATAAGCGTTCTTTTAATAGCTCCAACAAACTAAGGTGTTTTAATGAATCTATTCCTTGAAGCTGTTTCTTTATTAAATCGAAATGGTATATATCTGTTGCCTCCATTGCACTTAAATGCTTGTGATTTATCCATTTTGCTTTTTCGTAATCAAAGCGCGCTCCTCCTTTTTGAATTCCTTGGACACTAAAATCAGTTTCTAATTCTTTTAAACTAAAGACCTCTTGTTCAGTCCCACTGTTCCAGCCTAATAGTGCAATATAATTGATAAAACCCTCGGTTAAAAACCCACTTTCTTTAAAGCCTTTAGCAGCATCTCCCCAGTTCAAAGGAAATACTGGAAACCCTTCCTTGTCTCCATCTCTTTTGGATAGTTTTCCCTTTCCAGAAGGCTTTAAGATCAGGGGTAAGTGCATAAATTGTGGAGCGGTCCAATCAAAAGCATCATAGAGCAGTTGATGTATAGGCAAAGAGGGAAGCCACTCTTCACCCCTTATGACTGTGGTTATCTTCATCAGATGATCGTCTACCACATTAGCAAAGTGATAGGTTGGCATTCCGTCTGCTTTGAGGAGTATTTTATCGTCTAATAAATTACTGTCCTGTTTGATTGTTCCTCTAATCTCATCGTAAACTGAAATGATGTTTCCTGGATCTACCTTTAGCCTTACAACATAATCTCCTTTTAATTGAGCATCTATTTCACCTTTATTCAGGGTTAAACTATTGTTGAATTGCATTCGGTTTTCAGCACTATACCTAAAGGTATTACCCTTTATTTCTGCATTTTTTCTCGCTTCAGCTAAAGTTTCGGTATCATCAAAAGCATAATATGCCTTACCCTTAGCAATGAGCCCTTTTATATACTTTTTGTAGATGTCCTTTCGTTCACTTTGCCTGTAAGGACCGTAAGCGCCTCCATTTGCCGGTCCTTCATCGGGGCGCATTCCAGCCCATTCCAGGGCATCTTGTATATAGGCCTCACTGCCTTCAACATAACGATTTTGGTCTGTATCTTCTATTCTGAGGATAAAGACCCCTTTATTTTTCTTTGCAAAAAGGTAGCTAAACAAGGCAGTTCTTACTCCTCCAATATGTAAAGGCCCCGTAGGACTAGGCGCAAATCGTACCCTTGTCTCCATTTTTTTCCAGTAAAGATAACAGCTTCCAAACATTTATAAGCGGTACACTTTATTAAATCCTTTATATTTGCAAAAAATTAAAGTCATTATAATATTCAACAACACACCTGATTATATTTCTCCCGATGAGGTTAGTCCTGTTATGGAGTCCTATGTCAGCACATATGGTTTTTTAATTGATCGATTGGTTTTCAATTTTATTTCTAAAGAACGTTTACTTGAGCTCAACCAAAAATATCTTAACCACGATACCGATACGGATATTATTACATTTGATTACAGTAAAAACAAAACCCTCAGCGCAGAATTTTTTATTTCTTTGTGGGCTGTAGGACTTTCATCTGAAGAGGAAGGGCAAAGCATTGAAAATGAGACGCTTAGAGTCCTCGTCCATGGTGTTTTACATTGTTTAGGGAAAAAAGACGCATCCAACGATCAAAAATCTGAAATGCGAGAGTTAGAAGATGATTTTATAAAAATGTTCCACGTGAAACAAAACAGCCATGTTTGATTCTTCTTTTGATGTGATTGTTGTTGGTGCTGGTCATGCGGGTTGTGAAGCAGCAGCAGCAGCAGCAAATCTTGGGTCTAGGACGCTTTTAGTCACAATGAACTTGCAAAATGTCGCTCAAATGTCGTGTAATCCTGCTATGGGGGGTATCGCTAAAGGACAGATTGTTAGAGAGATAGATGCTTTAGGCGGCTATTCAGGAATTGTTTCAGACCGAAGTGCAATCCAGTACAAAATGCTGAACCAATCTAAAGGTCCAGCAATGTGGAGTCCGCGAGTACAGTCAGATCGAAGTTTGTTTACCCTGGAATGGCGATCGCTTCTGGAGAAAACACCCAACCTTGACTTTTATCAAGACATGATAGTAGATCTCATTGTAGACAAGGATCAGGTTATTGGAGTAGTTACCTCCTTAGGATTAAAAATTTATGGAAAAACAGTAGTGTTGACCAATGGCACTTTCCTAAACGGCTTGATTCATATTGGAGAAAAGAATTTTGGAGGAGGTCGCGCAGGTGAAAAGGCTTCTACAGGTTTAACATCCTCCCTTCAAGAGTTAGGATTTACATCTGGTCGAATGAAAACTGGAACGCCGCCCCGCGTTGACGGCCGTTCTTTAGATTTTAGTAAAATGGAAGAACAGCCTGGAGATATTAAACCCTCAAAGTTCTCATTTACGGAATTGACCAAACCCCTTGAAAAGCAACGCAGCTGTTACATTACACATACCAATGAAGATGTACACGACTTGTTGCGTACAGGCTTTGATCGATCACCGATGTTTAATGGGTCGATACAAAGTACGGGTCCTCGATATTGTCCATCTATTGAAGACAAAATCAATCGTTTTAGTGACAAGTTGCAGCACCAAATTTTTGTTGAACCCGAAGGATGGGATACCGTCGAGGTTTATGTCAATGGATTTTCAACTTCACTCCCAGATGACATTCAATACAAAGCCCTAAAACAAGTAAGAGGTTTTGAACAGGTCAAGTTTTTTAGACCTGGCTATGCAATTGAGTATGACTACTTCCCCCCCACTCAACTGTTTCATAGCTTAGAAACTAAAAACATTCAAAATTTATTTTTTGCAGGCCAAATCAATGGAACTACAGGTTATGAGGAAGCTGGAGCGCAAGGGATCATGGCAGGGATTAATGCACATCTTAAATGTCAAGACAAAACCCCGTTTATTTTAGGTAGAGAAGAAGCCTATATTGGTGTATTGATTGATGATCTTATTCTAAAAGGTACTGAAGAGCCCTACCGCATGTTTACTTCAAGGGCTGAATATCGCACCTTGTTAAGACAAGACAATGCAGACCAACGATTGACGCCTAAGGCCTATGAACTGGGCTTGGCTTCAGAGGAGCGTATTATGGCTGTAGAGAAAAAGGAAGAATTAAGTAATGCGTTGGTTTCCTTTTTAAAAAAGACGAGTTATGACCTTGAAGAGGCGAATCATTTACTCCACGATAAAGAGGACGTAACGGTAAAGCAGACAGATAAGTTTGCTAAATTACTTTCTCGACCGAACATAAAACGCCAGGATTTATTACGCTTTCAGAATGTTACCGCTTTCCTTGAAGAAAAGAATATAGATGACTCCATCTTAGAACAGGCAGAAATCGAAATCAAATACGCAGGCTATATCGAAAAAGAAAAGCGTACTGCGGACAAGCTAAAACGTCTTGAAAACATTAAAATACCTCGGGCTTTTGATTATGATCGACTGGCTTCTTTATCTCATGAGGCTAAGGAAAAGCTGAATAAAATTCAACCCACTACTCTTGCGCAAGCATCTAGAATCAGCGGAATCAATCCAAGTGACATTAGTGTCCTGCTGGTCAGCATGGGTCGTTAAGGGTAAATGTTTCACGTGAAACATCTATGAACTCAACACACAAAACAATACAAGTCCAAGACCATTTAGTATCAGGTGAAATCTTTCCAATTCGCTTTGATTCTACAGGAAATTTGGGAAGAACGATTGTTAGAGATGATTTAAACCTATCCGATTATTATCCCGATGACGACTATGTTTCTCATCAAGAACAGCCCAAGGGGCTAAAAGGAATTTTATACGCTATAGCACAAAAGTTAATGTTGAGGTATAAACTCAAGGTTTTTCTGAAACATAGCAAACAAAAAAAATTACTCGATATTGGAGGAGGTATCGGAGTCTTCGCAAAATTTTTGAAGGCAAAAGGCTATAATGTATCATTAACGGAGCCGAATTTAAAAGCTCGTCAATCAGCAGTAAAAAAAGGGATAACATCATATGCCAATATTGATGATGTTCCATTAAAAGAGACCTATTCCATCTTAACCCTGTGGCATGTATTGGAACATGTTAGTGAACTGGATTTTACCCTTCAAAAATACAGTAAACTGTTAAAAACCAACGGCTTACTAATAGTAGCAGTGCCAAATGTGGCCAGCTTTGATGCGGTCTATTACGGGCCTTGTTGGGCAGCATACGATGTCCCTAGACACTTATGGCATTTTAAACCAAAAGGCCTAGTTCTTAAGCTAGAAGATCATGGCTTTGGATTATTAAAAACTTACCCCCTATGGTTTGATTCCTTTTATATTTCGATTTTATCCGAAACGTATGCCAAAAGGAACCTCCCCTTTTTAAGAGGCCTTGTCATTGGCTTGTATTCAAATCTTAAAGCCCTCATAACAAAAGAAAACTCCTCGAAGATTTTTGTGTTTCAGAAGCTTACTTAGGCTTGGGAATATTGATTAGCCGAGTCAACTGTAAGGACATCTCAGCAAACATCATTTTAGCATTTGCATTGCGTTGAATGTAGTAATGCTGTTCTTCAAAAAGCGCGGTCAATTCAAGGATGTTTTCACTGTGAATAAAAGGGGCGAGTTTATTCATATCAAAGCCAGTTTCTGATTTATGGTGTACCAATTCATTTAAGCGATAATTTTTTAAAAAGGCATCTCGAAAAAACTGTATTCCAAACCTCAGAAAAGCTTTTTGTTTTTCCCTTCCAAGTAAAGCCAATTCATTGGCCCAACTCATTAGATCCACAACAACATTTTTATTTCCCTTAGCTTTAAACGCAGCTCTCAGACCTTGTACTAAAAAAGCCTCGTATATTTTTTCTTCCTTATCAGAAATTAGAAAGAGCAGCTTACCATAATTACCCCCTGCCTGTTTGAGTAGCTGTAGATTGTTATTTTGATTTTCAGGGATCATTCGAGCTAATGCGGATTCTTCTATTGGTCCTAAAGTTATTTCTTGACAACGCGATAGTACGGTGGGTAAGACATTTTCGTCACTCTCACACAACAGTATAAAATAAGTGTTATCGGGTGGTTCCTCTAACAGCTTTAAAAAGGCATTGGCTGCAGCGGCATTCATTTTTTCCAAGCCCCAAAGCACACAAACTTTATCCCCCCCCCCAAAAGCTTTTAGATATAAACTCTGATGCAATTTTCCAATTTCAGAAACACCGATTATACCCTGTTTATTCCCAACAGCTATATGATCAAACCAATCTGTATAATCACCATAAGGCTTTTCATTTAGAAATTCATACCATTCTGAAATATAATCACTCGAGTAGACAAGCTTTTCAGTTCCTCTTTTTACAACCGGATAAATAAAATGCAGGTTTGGATTTTGGCAAATTTCACCTAAAGTTTTGATCTCTTTAAGGTCTTCAGAAACCTTTAATAATTCTAAAGCAAATTCAATTGCCAGTACAAGACCTCCTCGCCCACAAATGGAGTTAAATAACTGAGCATGAGGAACTTGATTAGACTCAAGCAGGTAGGATAAGTGGTTTTTAGTTTTTTCCTGACCGATTGTATGTTTCCAAACCATCAGTAAATATACAGTTACTGCTTCACATTTATCAAGGCCTTGTGGAACTTCTTTTAAAAAGGCCTTCGTTGCCATTTGCATTATCGTATTTTTGCACAAAAAATATTCATTATGCGACTTTTAGAACAGCAAAACTTTAAAAATGAACGCGCAGTTATTCGCGTTGATTTTAACGTCCCGCTTAACGAAGAATTAGAAGTAACGGACAAAACTAGAATACAAGCAGCAAAACCAACAATTGAATATATCCTTTCCCAAGGCGGAAGCTGTGTTTTATTATCCCATTTGGGGCGTCCTGAAGGAAGGGACCCCAAATTGTCTTTAGAACACATTGTCAGCGAAGCCTCAAGTGTACTAGGGTTGAATGTAAACTTTTGCAGACATGTTGTAGGAGATAAAGCCGAAGAACAAGCTGCTGCATTAAAGCCAGGAGAGGTTTTACTAATGGAAAATTTAAGATATCATAAAGAAGAAACCAAAGGAGATGAAGTATTTGCTCAACAACTCGCTCGGTTGGGGACTGTATACGTCAACGATGCTTTTGGAACAGCACATAGAGCACATGCGTCCACGACCATAATGGCAAAATATTTTGAAGGCAAGAAAAGCTTTGGCTCATTATTAGCAAGTGAAGTAAAAGCAATAGAAAAGGTTATAAAAGATGGGGAATCACCCGTTGTCGCGATCTTAGGAGGGGCTAAAGTATCTTCTAAAATTACCATTATAGAATCCTTGTTAGATAAAGTAGATCATTTAATCATTGGAGGTGGAATGGTTTATACGTTTACAAAAGCCCAAGGAGGAACTGTTGGAAATTCAATCTGTGAGCCAGACTATTGCGACTATGCTCTTGAGCTTTTGGAAAAAGCCAAGGCAAAAGGCGTTGAAATTCATTTACCTGTAGATGTGATTGCAGGAGATGACTTTAGCGATGATGCGAATCAAAAAGTTTTTGAAAGTAACAACATAGCTGATGGCTGGGAAGGACTGGACGCAGGACCTAAAAGCTGTGAAACTTTTCACCAACTTATTTTGAAATGCAAGACTATTTTGTGGAACGGACCTTTAGGGGTATTTGAATTTCCAAATTTTGCTCAGGGGACAATTTCCATAGGAGAATCCATAGGAGAAGCAACGAAATCAGGAGCTTTTTCACTTGTCGGAGGAGGGGACTCTGTAGCTGCTGTTAAGCAATTTGGACTAGCATCTAGAATGAGCTATATTAGTACAGGAGGAGGAGCAATGCTTGAGAGTCTGGAGGGTAAAATACTCCCTGGAATTGCTGCCCTAAATGAATAATCAGAAAAGCGAAATAAATTCAAATCTCCGATGAAAAGACTTAGGTGTGCTATTCTTATTGTTATGGGTTTTTTGTTTTCCTGTCAGGATAAGGTTGACAGAAAAAACGCCTACGTTCCTGAGTCAAGCGGAAACTTGAACCATGTAAATATTGTCATGCCTGAGAAGGACTGGAATTCCAGTCTTGGAGAGAGCGTGAGAAATGAATTACAGCAGATTTACCAAGGGCTCCCAATAGACGAGCCCCAATACAGTTTAAATTATTTAAACCCTAAAACATTTACTGGTTTTGCCAGACAGGGGCGAAATGTAGTTTGGTTTCAAAAAGATACTCTCGCACAATTTCAACTGGCTCAAAACCAATTTGCACGCCCACAAATTTTAGCAAGGGTTACTGGAGAAGATGCTGAAATTCAACAATTTTACTTTAAAGAAAACGCCTCTTTGTTAAGAAGGACAATAGCTGAAAATGAACATAAAGAGAAAATGAGGAGGATCAATAAATCACTAACCACAGAGAAAATCTTAACCGACCGTTTTGGAATTAAAATGGATTATCCTTCTGCCTATGAAACGGTCAAGGACACCAACAATTTTGTTTGGATTCAAAAGCCTATACGCAAAGGACATTTAAATATCATATCATATACTGTTGATTATAATGCAATAAGTACCAAGTTCAACAAACAAATTTTGGACATCCGCGACTCTATTGGTAAACTTTATATACCCGGAAGGTTAAAGGGGAGTTATTTCATTACTGAAAGAGCTTTTCGACCCTACTTTTTTCAAACAGAACTCGATGGGAAACCAACCTATTTAACCAAAGGAACATGGGAGGTCGCAAACGACTTTATGGCAGGACCCTTTGTAAATTATGCTATTAAAGACAGCATTTATAACAGATGGATAGTAGTGGAAGGTTTTGCTTTTGCTCCTTCTGCAAATAAACGAGAGTACATGTTTGAATTAAATACGATACTCCGTTCGTTTAAACAAATGAACTAGGCTTTTTTCTCTTCTTCTACTTTAGGCTTTTCTTCCTCTTCTTTGGTAGCATTTTTAAATTCTTTAATGCCGCTACCGAGGCCTTTCATAAGTTCTGGAATTTTACGTCCGCCAAAAAGCAAGAGTACTACTGCAATGATTAAAATAATTTGCGGCCCACCTATCATACCTAAAAATGTTAAAGACAACATCATTGATTTGTTATTTTAAACAAATGTACAGAAATATTTAGTTTCCCAAACATGAAAATAGAAAGAGGCATATTCCCCAGATAAAGGATTCCGTATCTTTGTTTTTGATATGGATAGAAAAGACAGCAAAAAAAGCACTTTTTTAAAAAATTTGATCACACCCTACCGTATGGTGATTATCAATGAAGAAACCTTTGAGGAGCGAATTCAATACAGAATTACTAGACTCTCTTTATTATTGGCAGCTTTATTTAGTATAGTGGCTCTGGTTAGTTTAGTATTTTCTACCATCGCTTACACTCCATTAAAAGAATATATTCCGGGCTACGATTCCTCAGAATTGAGAAAACAAGCTGTACAAAACCTCTTTATTACCGACTCACTAATTACACTTTACAATCAAAACTTACAATATCTCAACGCCGTTCGTGCGGTGTTGAATGAAGAGATCTCATTTGAAGATCCAGAGCTTTCAGAGCAAAGTCTTCAAGTAGAGAATCAAGATGCTCCGGAATTTATATCTTCTGTTCCAGAGGATTCTTTGTTAAGAGTCTTGGTTTCTCAACAAGACAAGTACAACCCAGACCTTAAAAGTTCTAATATTACTTTGGAAACGCTTTTGCTACCTCCGGCACTAGGACCCATATCCCAAGAGTTTAATCCGGAAGAAGGACATTATGCTGTCGATATTGTATTAGAGGAAAATACCCCCATTAAAGCCATTTCAGACGGGAGGGTAATATTTGCAGAATGGACTGCCCAGACGGGATATGTTATTATATTGGAGCACAGCAAAGGCATTTTATCTGTTTATAAACACAATGCTTCCTTGAGCAAAGAACAAGGTGATGTGGTTCAGGGGGGGGAAGTAATCGCACTAGCCGGGAATACAGGTGAATTAACTACGGGATATCATTTACATTTCGAACTTTGGGTAGAGGGATACCCCATGGATCCTAAAAACTTTTTTAATTTTTCTGAAGAATGATAAAAGCTTTTGCTGCTAAAATTTATGCTGCTTTAATGCATAAGAAAAACCAAAAGTGGATAAACAATCCCTTAGATGCTCAAACTAAAGTTTTTAGGGATATAGTTCAAAAGGGTGCTAAAACACAATTTGGCAAAGATCACAGCCTCCAAAATGTTATGGACACAGAGGGTTTCAGAGCCACTGTACCTGTTCGGGATTACGAACAACTACGCCCCTATATAGATCAAATTTTAGAGGGAAAAACGGATATTTTATGGCCTGGAAGGCCCTTGTATTTCGCCAAGTCTAGCGGAACCACTTCTGGCGCAAAATACATACCTATAACGGCAGATTCAATGCCTCAGCACATTCGAGCAGCTAGAGAAGCATTGCTTAACTATATATACCAAACGGGAAGTACTAAAGCAATAAATGGGAAGCATATTTTTCTTCAAGGCAGCCCTGTACTCGAGGATAAAAACGGAGTTGCCCTAGGTCGTTTGTCTGGGATTGTAGCACATTATGTTCCTGCTTACCTCCAGAAAAACAGAATGCCCAGCTGGGAAACGAATTGTATAGACGATTGGGAAACCAAGGTAGATGCTATCGTAGAGGAGACTTTAAAAGAAAATATGACCATTATTGGAGGCATTCCGTCCTGGGTTCAAATGTATTTTGAGAGGCTGATTCAAAAAACAGGTAAATCAGTAGGGGAGCTTTTCCCAAATTTTTCACTTTTTGTATATGGCGGAGTAAACTTCGAACCCTATAGAAGAATTTTTAACAAATTAATAGGAAGAACAACAGACAGTATAGAATTTTACCCTGCCTCAGAAGGCTTTTTTGCCTATCAAGATAGTCAGACAGATAAAGGATTACTATTGCTTTTGAATCACGGTATTTTTTATGAATTCATAGTGGCATCAAGCTTTTTTGAAAAGGAGCAAGAATTTCACTCATTGGAAGAGGTCGAAGTAGGGGTCAATTATGTCATGATCATTTCGACGACAGCCGGTTTGTGGAGGTACAATATTGGGGACACCATACAGTTTACTTCTTTAGAACCATATAAAGTCATAGTGAGTGGTAGAATCAAACATTTTATATCTGCCTTTGGAGAACACGTAATTGTAAGTGAGGTAGAGCAAGCCCTTCAGAAAGCTATTGACAAAGAAGTAAATGATGTGACAATCCGAGAGTTTACAGTAGCACCTCAGGTAAAACCCAAGTCAGGACTTCCCTATCATGAATGGTTTATTGAGTTTGATCAAGAGCCTGCAAATATTGAGGCTTTTGCATTGTACATCGATCAGCAGATGCAGCAAAAAAATATTTATTACGACGATTTAATTAAGGGGAATATTCTACGACCATTAGTGATTAGAAAAGTGAAGCAGGACGGATTTCAAAATTATATGAAAAGCATCGGAAAACTGGGAGGTCAGAATAAGGTTCCACGGGTTTCAGACAATCGAAAAATAGCTGATGCTCTTGCTTTCTTAATAAAAGAATAAGTAAAAAAAATGAGCCAAAAAAAGGTCACATTAGTTTACAGTTTAAAAAACACTTTTGTTTTAAAAGACAGCCTACTTCTAAAGCAAATGGGGTATCAGGTCTTGCTGATTCAGTCGGCTCCGTACAGTGATTTGGTAAGATTTTTTTGGAATAGAATTAGGGAACTTATTTTAGGCTTCTATTATATAACCAAGTCTGAGGTAGTTTTTAGTTGGTTCAACGACTACCATTCCACAGCTTTTATATTCTTGGCGAAATGCTTTAACAAGCCACGCGTGCTCATCGTGGGGGGATATGATGCAGTATCAAGCAAAAAACTTGATTATGGAATTTTTTTAAAAAATAATTTTAGACAGTCACTAGCACGGTGGAATTATAAAAATGCAAGTGAAATTTGGGTTGTGCACAAAAGCTTGTCAGTGGGATGTATATCAGCAGAAAATCAAGACGGAACACAATCTGGAATTTTAAATTTTATGCCAGATCTAAACACTCCAATCCGGGAGGCACCAACTGCTTATGACGACACCTTTTGGCAAAGAGAAGGAGATAAAATGACCAATACTATTTTAACTGTTGCCAATATTGCAGACAAACGAACCTATGAGCGAAAAGGAATCCCTCTTTTTGTTAAATTAGCCGAGGTTTTACCAAATTATAATTTTACTATAGCTGGAATTCAGGCAAAACCGAAAGAATTTGGATCACTACCAAAAAACATTCGTCTTCTGGGAACTTTAGATCGGGAGGAGTTAAAAAGAGAATACAGCAAGCATCAATTTTATTTTCAAGGATCTCAAGTTGAGGGCCTTCCAAATGTTCTGTGTGAGGCAATGTTATGTGAATGCATTCCTTTGGGCAATGGTGTTTTTGGAATACCAGATGCGATAGGAGCTACGGGATATGTTTTTGAAGGGACCAAAGGATTGGCAAGTGCTATAGAATATGTAGAACAGATAAAGGACAGAGTTGACTTAGGAAAAAAAGCAAGGGAAAGAATCAAAAAGCAGTATCCGATAAGTCGAAGAACACAAGCTTTCGAGAACCTGTTAAACCTTACTGAAGATGAAAACTAAAGCAGCAGTGTTGGGCTATTCTAATTCTAATAATTTGGGAGATTTTATCCAAAGTATTGCAGCTAGTCAATGGATTGGCTCAAAAGAAGTTTTGTCCATAGATCGGGATCAATTACACCGTTATAACGGACCCAAAGCCAAATTGATAATGAACGGTTGGTTTATGGAGGAACCCCAAAACTGGCCTCCCTCAGATCAAATAATTCCCCTTTTCACCTCCTTTCATTTAAATCCTACAGCTGAAAAAGAGATGCTTACCCCCAAAGGAATTCGTTACATAAAGACAAATGAACCCATTGGATGCAGAGACTTATACACTCAAAATACACTGAAAAATCATGGAATACAGACTTATTTCTCAGGCTGTTTGACATTGAGTTTAAAAAGAGAAAGCTTTATAAAAAACAATCAAGAGCGAAAAGGAATTTTAGTTATTAGTCCTTTGGAGCGACTACTTCCACAACAAGAATCTCCCAAGAAGAGTGGATTAAAATATCAATTTTTAAGTATGCTACAACTGATAAAGCAGCCCATTAAACGGGCAATATACGGTAAAGCAATGAAGATACTTCAGGCCTATTTGAGCCAGACAGATGAGGAAATTCAATATTGCAGTCAGCTTATTGATCCTGAAGTGCATACTGAAAAAGAGCGAAAGGATGCGGCATTAGTGCAATTAAAAGGGATAGCAAAAGCCAAGCTTGTAGTCACCTCAAGGATACACTCGGCATTACCCGCCGTAGCTTTTGGAACACCAGTCCTCTTTCTATCAGACGGCCTAGAGCACCCCAATCAAAAAAGCCGCTTGCAGGGTATGGAATCGTTTTTTATGAGTTTAACATCCCGCGAACTCGAAAATAAGCAGTTCGAAATACCGGAACCTAAAACAGTATCAAAGGATATTTTAGACCGTTTTAAAAAGGAGTTAAGTGCTTTTTTAAAAGAATAAGAATCCCCCTATTGGAATAACGAATAGTGGTTATCTTTGCCAAAATTATTATATAATGAATGTATTGGTTATTGGCGGTGGAGGGAGAGAACATACCTTGTGTTGGAAATTAAGTCAAAGTAAGGATTGCGGGAAGCTTTTTGCAGCACCAGGAAATGCTGGAACTGCAAAATGTGCAACAAACCTCTCCTTAGGCGTAACTGATTTTGAAGGAATAAAAGCTGCAGTGCTCGACCATCAGATTGAAATGGTTGTTGTAGGCCCTGAAGAACCATTGGTCAAAGGAATACACGATTTCTTTTTAGCGGAGAAGGACTTGCAAAATGTGGGAGTTATAGGTCCAGAAAAAGCTGCTGCAACCCTTGAGGGAAGCAAATCCTTTGCTAAAGAATTTATGATCCGGCACAGTATCCCAACGGCAGCTTATGCCGAATTTACCGCTTCAAATTTGGCTGAAGGAGAAGCCTATTTAGAACAGAGCAATCCCCCCTACGTTTTAAAAGCAGACGGTCTAGCTGCGGGCAAAGGGGTGGTAATTTTAGAAAAGCTTGAGGATGCTAAAAGTGAGTTGAGACGTATGCTTGTAGATAAAAAGTTTGGGAGTGCTTCGACTAAAGTTGTGATAGAGGAATTTCTTTCAGGAATCGAACTCTCTTGTTTTGTGTTAACTGATGGGGCATCTTATGTTACCCTCCCAATGGCTAAAGATTACAAGCGTATAGGTGAAGGAGATGTGGGTTTGAATACTGGAGGTATGGGAGCCATATCCCCAGTTCCTTTTGTCACGGAAACATTTAAAAACAAAATAGATGCCGAAATTGTAAAGCCAACGATAGAAGGACTCCAAAAAGACGGAATGCCTTACAAGGGATTTGTATTTATTGGATTAATTAAAGTGGGCGAAACCCCTAAAGTAATCGAGTACAATGTTCGCCTTGGAGATCCTGAAACAGAAGTTGTATTGCCAAGATTAAAAACGGATTTATTAGCCCTATTTCAGGCAGTTCACCAGGGCCGTTTAGACGAAATAAAGCTGGAAGTTGAACCCCATTTTGCCGCTACGGTGATGGCTGTTTCAGGCGGTTATCCTGAAGCCTACGAAAAAGGGAAATCAATTAGTGGATTAGGAAAGACAGATATGGTTTTTCACGCAGGAACACTAGGAGAAGGTGATAGAGTCCTAACAAATGGAGGGCGAGTACTTGCTGCTACATCCTTTGGGGAATATATTGACGAAGCAGTACGAAAATCGTATGAGACGCTTGAAGGAATTTCTTTTGAGGGAATGTATTATCGAAAAGATATTGGCTTCGATTTATAGGAAAGAGTGTGCAGAGGGATCCTTGTCTTCTTCACCGCTTTTTTCAAACAAATTGAGTTGTATTACCCAATAAACCATAGCAGAAAATCCTACAATTAAAAAAATCCAGTTTACACTATTGGCCAAAGTCCAGTTTGTTTGTTCAAGTTGACGCAAAACGGCATAAGGAAGAAATAAGACTTCTTCAAACAACCAGGCGATACCTTCAAAAAAGTTTTTCATCATGAGTAGTTTACTTACCTTGCAAATTTAAGAGAAACGAATATGGTAGCCAACCTTTTTCGCAAAACAAATTTAACTTCTTGGATCCTGAGTTTTGTGGGAATTTTTTTGGTTCTCTATTTCTTACACACTAATCCGTCATTACACAAAGAGGGGCTGCATTACACTATGCTTTTTGCCTTTGTAAAGTCTTGTGTTGTGTTTTTGCTTAATGGAATTTTACTTTACGCAAACAGTAAAAATCGCTATGTAAATATCCCTTGTTTTATTTTACTTTGCCTCCCTCTACTGTTGTTGTTTATTCCAGGAGAGGGGATACAGTTTGACGGACTTTTACTCAACGTATTTCTATTCCTTGCTTTTTTGGATATTTCACAACTCGAAAGGGCACAGGAGACCACAAAACCTCTATTCAACATCTCCTTAAACTTTACCCTTTTGACCTTTTTTGAACCCAGATTATACCTGCTTTTCTCTACTGTATTCGTTGTTTTAGTGTTTAAAAAGCTGATCAATTTAAGGGCAATTTTGGCAGTAGTCACCCCATTTTTAGTTATCAATTTCTTGTTTTACACTCTTAAGTTAGTTTATAATATTGAGAACGGATTGGTTTTTTGGGAGGTCGAAAAGTTAGTTTACAATTTTAACTCAGTGGAATTTATAAGTTATTTAGGATTTTGTTTATTCATGTTTATACAGCTGTTGTTTTCAAAGAAAAGTCTTAGAATTATTGGGCCAAACTTATCTTCATTATTTCTTTTAAATTTGATTGCAGTTGGCGCCCTTGTCTTGTTAGTGAACAACGAAGGACCCTTCAACCTTTATGAGATTGCTCTATGTCCTTTAATTTTTATAACAGGATTGGCCTTTGAGGGGTGGAGTAATAGACAAGTGAACGCAGTAACTTATCTGCTTTTGTTGTTTAAAGGTGTCCTAATATACGCTTTGTTTAATTAGACATCATCAAAATCAAGATGGATAGAATCTGACTGAGCAATCGCCTGACAACTCAAGACCAATCCTTCTTCTATTTCATCATCGGTAAGAATTTGATTTGTGATCATACTCGCCTTTCCCTCTTTTACTTTAGCGATACAACTGCTGCAAACCCCTCCTTGGCAGGAGTAGGGCACTTCCAGTTTTGCATCTAGGGCGATATCCAATAGTGATTTATCCGGAACGAGATCAAGTGTATGTGTAATTTCGTCACACGTAATTGTGAAGCGACCTTTTTCAGCCTGATCTTCAACTTCCACAGTTTTTGAACTGGCCGCAAATAATTCAAAATATATATGATCTTTGGAGGCTCCTTTATTTTGTAGTTGCTCACTAATAGATACAATCATGGGTTCTGGTCCGCACAAAAAGCTGCGATCGGGCAAACGGTTTTGTTGGTTGAGGACAAAATTGATCACTGAAGGATTGATTCTACCAAGCAAAGCACCTTCCTCGCTGGACTGGCTAAAAACCCAATGAACGCTTAGTTGCTCGGAGTGCTTAGTTTCTAAATCTTTTATTTCCTGATAAAACATTGTTTGTTCAGGGGATTTATTGCCGTAGATTAAAGTGAATTCCTGTCCGTTTTTATTAGCTAGAAAGGAGTTTAATATAGAAAAGATAGGCGTAATCCCACTTCCAGCAGCAATAGCAAGAAGCCCCCCCTCATTTTTATCAGCTTCATACACAAAACGGCCTTCAGGGACACTTACTTTTAGAATATCTCCAAGCTTTAAAGATTCATTGATATAGGTTGAAAAAACCCCCTTATCTAGTTTTTTCACACCCACTCTTAGAGAAGGCTCATCAGGAGCGGAACACAGAGAGTAGGATCGCCTTACAAGGACCTGATCTATAGTAGTTTCTATAGAAACATATTGACCAGGAATAAATTTATAGGATTCTTTTAGAGATTCAGGAACCTCTAAAGAGATCACCACAGCATCTACTGAGGCACTATCAATTCCTGATACTTTTAGGGAATGAAATGAAGGCATAGCTTTTTTTTTCAAATGTAAAAAATATGCCTAAACTTGGAGATGCGTTCAAGTAAATAAAACTCAAATGAAGCCCTTTTCACTTTTTGATTCTTTAAGTTTAAGCAGGAAAAAATTTTTTCGTGCTCCCCAATGGGAGTTCAAACTTGCCATTAGAATTTTATTAGGATTTGTAGTGCTTTTTTTTTAGTCGCTTTTCTATTTCTCGGAATAGGCTTTTTTTTCTGTTAAAAAAACAAAATCCAGAAACAGATCCTATATTTTCGATTAACTCATTCCTTGGGATTTATTTTGCAGTTGACTTACTGATCCGCTATTTTTTTCAGGCCATACCGGTTACTGAAGTAAAGCAACTTTTACTTCTTCCTATTACAAAAAGAGTAATTATTCGCGGAGTGATAGTTCGTTCTTTAGGATCAATTTTTAATGCCTTACCTTTAGTTGTTTTACTACCATTTTGCATAGTCCATAGTGTTGAAAACGGGATGACATATTCAATTTGGATTTGGTTTTTGTCCATCATATGTCTCTCCTTAAGCAACAATTATTTGACTTTTCTGATAAACAAGAGTAATAAAATTGCAGATGTTTTTTTAGGATTTTTTGCCATAGGATATATTCTCGATTATTTTTTTAATTTCTCAATATCCCACTATTTTGGGCTTGTATTTGTTGGATTATCAGGGGTGATCTTTCAAAAACAATTGTTGAATGTGATTGTAAAGACCTATAAAAAAAAGAAATATCAAACAGTTAAATCATTTAATAAATAAGTCTTATGATAACTGTAACAAATCTTTCAAAAAAGTATTCAGGACAAACAGTCTTAGGAATTTTAGACCTGGAAGTTCCCAAAGGACAAAAATTTGGTTTAGTTGGAAATAATGGATCAGGAAAAACAACCCTTTTCAGTTTACTTTTAGACCTTATTGAAGCCAGTACCGGCAATGTGACCTTCAATAAAATTGACGTTCATAAGAGTGAAGAATGGAAACCTTACACTTCTGCATTTATAGACGAAAGCTATCTAATTAGTTATTTAACAGTTGAGGAATACTTCTATTTTTTGGGAAATTTAAGAGCAGTGTCAAAGGAAGAGATTAACATTTGGGTTCAAGAGTTCGAACCGTTTTTCAACGGAGAGATATTGGGACAAAAAAAGTACTTGAGAGATCTGTCTAAAGGAAACCAAAAAAAGGCAGGAATCGTGGGGACATTAATCGGGAAACCAGAACTTGTTATTTTAGACGAATCCTTTGCAAATCTTGACCCAACCACACAAATTCGGTTAAAAAAATTAATCAGGGATGAAGCAGAAAAGCACGGGACTACCTTTTTGATTTCAAGTCATGACTTGATTCATGTAATAGAAGTTTGCGATCGAATTGTTCTTTTAGAAAAAGGATTGGCAATCAAAGACATCTAAACCACTCCAGAAACCTTTAAGGAGCTCGAATCCTATTTTTCAAATTAGATGTACTAATACATACTAAACCAAGAGTTTTTAAGTTATTAAGCTACAGCGATTTCTATGTTTAAAAAGCATCTTTCTTTTTGGGTATTATTGGTCTTGGTTGGGATGATGTTATCTTGTAGCACAACCAAAAAGGGGTTATTCAACAGACAATATCATGCATTGACAACAAAATATAATGTATTATTCAACGGCAAAGAGGCCTTTGCTGTAGGAGATGCAATTTTAGGACAGGCCTTTGAAGAAAATTTTTATGAATTACTTCCTGTTGAACCGATCAACTTGAGAGGAGAAAACTTTGATGAAACTACCATAGTTCCAGGTTTTGATCGCGCCGAAGAAAAAGCAGTTAAGGCCATTCAAAAACATTCTATTAAAATAGATGAAACCCAATATAATTCCCAGATTGATGAGGCGTATTTGTTGTTGGGAAAAGCTCGGTATTTTGACCGCAGGTTTTTCCCTGCTCTTGAAGCATTTAATTTTTTATTAGAGAGTGGGGCGAACCCATCGGCATATACAGAAGGGAAAATATGGAGGGAGAAAACAAATATTCGTCTTAACAATGTTGAGCTGGCTGCAGAAAACTTGGGGCCGTTAGTTCAATCACTGACATCAAAAAACAAGTTTTACCCGCTTGCAAACGCAACTTTAGCAGATGCATTTATTCGGTTGCGTCAAATGGATTCTGCTTCGTTTTATATTCAAAGAGCTGCAGCCCATGAACCCAAAAGAAAAAATAAAGCACGTTACTTGTTTGTCTCAGGACAACTTTTAGAAGGCACGAATCAGCTTGACAGCGCTAGATTAGCCTACGTCATGATAAGTGAACTCAAACGTAAAGCACCGAGAAATATTTTGATCGAAGCAAAAATTAAGCAGAGCATATTAAACCCCTCACTGGAATTTGAAGAAAAACAAGATGAAGTAGAGCGTTTGCTAAACAATTATGAAAACGAACCGTATGTACATAGCATTCATAGTGCTTTGGCAAAAATGTACCTCAACCAAGGTGAAGATAGCTTAGCACTAGCATATTTTGATAAATCTTTACAAACAGCAACTATTGACAGATACACAGAAATTCAAAATTATCAAGAGTTGGTCCGGTATTATTTTGAAAACGGATCGTATATCAAAACTGGGCAGTATTTGGATCGTTTACTCTCATTTTTTGATCCTTCTTCAACCCGTTACAAACAATTAAGCCGTCAACGGGAAAACCTTTCTGATGTCATTATTTATGAAAAAACAGTAAAAGAGACGGATAGTATTCTGAAAATCACAGCTCTCCCTTACTCTGAACAGCTTGACTATTTTCAGGCGTTCATTGATCAGAAATTACTTCTCGCAAAAAATGAATTAGAAGCCAAAGAAGACCGCAGTCGGTTTCAGCTCCTAGGAAGATCAAGCTCATCATTTTACTTTTACAATTCAAATCTAATTTTACAAGGGAAGCAAAATTTTTTAACACGTTGGGGTACTCGTCCCAATATTGACAATTGGAGAAGTGCTTTGGCAATTGAGAATATCAATCAAGTTGATGAGGTTTCAGTTGAAAATGTAACCTTAAAGCCTAGAATAATCCAGGAAACCCCAGAAAATTTTGTCGCTTCACTTCCTCAATCAGAAGAGGAACGAGACAGTATAAAAAGACTGAATCACAGAGCTTACATCCAGTTAGGAATTATTTATAAAGAAAAATTTAAAAATTATCCTTTAGCAGAAGAACGTTTGATAAATTTGATTTCTCTAGAGCCATCGGATGAATTAAAAGTGAAAGCATTGTATCACTTATTTAGGATGGCATCAACTCAAAACGCTCCTTTAGCAGCAGTGTACAAATCCACTCTCTTAGAAGAGTATCCTGAAACAGCCTTTGCTCAACTAATTTCTGACCCTGAAAATTTTGATAATTCCCAGTTGATTACTCCTAAAGTTCTTTATAAAGATATTCTAGATTTATTTCAAAAGCAAAAGTTTGCAGAGGCAAGAGAAGCGATTGAGCCTTTAATGATTTTAGCAAGCGGCAGTAGTATTGAACCGAAAGCGGCTTTATTAAAAGCCCATATCAATGGAAGGCTTAATGGGGTTGAAGCATGGAAATCAGCATTGGCAGATGTTATTAGCACTTATAGTGCTTCGGAAGAAGCAAAAAATGCAAAAGCCTTAACTGAGGAAATCGAAGCCTTTGACAACTTAAAAGAAAGCGGTGTTGTTTACAAGAACTACAAGTGGATTTTCCCGTTTTTATCTTCAGAAACAAAACAATCAAAAGCTTTTTTTGAAGAGATTAAAGCAACTTTACAAATCGTAAAACAAAGATGGAAAGTGAGTCTCGATACCTTTAACGAAGAATATGTTTTTGTAGTTGTACACGGAATTAGAGACCCTCAGGAGGTTAAAAATATAGAAACAGAAGTAGGACTAGAAGAACTGATTCAACGAAATACCGATAATTTTGTAGCTTTAGCTTCCCAATATCGAACAATTTTAAAAAATAAAAACTGGAAAACCCCTAAAAATGAAAGGATTAGAGACTAGCGCACAGTATAGTAAAATTGACCAAAACACCTCGTTAAAAGGAACTTTGAAAGCAAAGACAGACATTAGGATAGATGGCTCTGTTGAAGGAAATGTTGAAACCACAGGAAAAGTAATTATAGGTAAAGAAGCTAAAGTTTCAGGCGAGGTTTCATGTACCAATGCTGAGATAGAAGGTTTTTTTAAAGGAAAGCTTATGGTATCTGGAGTTTTGAGTTTAAAGTCCAACTCTAACTTAGAGGGAGAGGTATTAACTCACAAGCTTATTGTTGAATCAGGTGCGATCTTTAATGCTCAATGTAAAATGCAATCATCAGAGGAAGGGGTAAAGAAACTAAGAGACTCACATGAAAAAACAGCCTAATAAATGGCTCATTTTTTCAAGTCTAGCGATTCAAATCGCTTTCATTATGTATGGATCGATACAACTTGGCACCTATTTAGATAGAACCTATGCGCTTCCCAACAAGCTTGCTACTCTTTTAATATCTGGTTTTGGACTGCTCACCATTTCGTGGTTAATTTTTCGTCAAAGCAAAAAATTCTGGGACAACGAATGAAAAAAACCTTGAGCTTTATCATTTCACTTCTCGTTCTCATGGGTGTTGGACTTGTTTTCCACCTTCAGTTTAATCCCCTAGCACAAACCTTTTTAATTCAAAGTTACGGTATTAATGCAGTTTTGACATTAGTGGCTTTGACCCTATTGGCATGGGGTATAGATAAAAAGAAGAGCAACTTAGCAGTGCTTTACTTGCTTACTGTAGCACTCAAATTCAGCACCTATTTTATTTTATTTCACCCAAAGTTTCATTTAGACGGGATTCTTATTCGTCAAGAGTTTTTTATTTTTTTTATCCCCTATTCATTGGGATTAATACTGGAAATTATGCTTCTTGCGAGGCGATACAAATAGTGACAAAAGAGCACAGAAAGTCTCTGTATAAGAAGTCATTTTATTCTAAAAACCGACCCTTGCTTAAAAGAAATTCAAAAAAGCATTTAATTGTTTCTTTATTTATTCGAAAGCCTTACATTTGCAGCGCTTAAAAACACTATTTATAATAACGTTTTATGCCGTCAGCTCTTAACAAATTTACCCTTTTTTCTGTCTTTTTGGTAGTATTGTTTTCAGCGCCTAACTATTTGTATGCTAAAGATAGTGAAACAACCAAAGATTTAAAGACAGAAATAAAAGAGTATATTTCTCATCACCTTGAAGATGCTTACGATTTCAGTTTGTTTTCTTACACCAACGATCAGGGAAAGCACGTTTATGTCGGCATTCCGTTACCTGTCATACTTTGGGATGAAGGCTTACAAATCTTTTCATCAACCAAACTTCATCACGGGGAAGAGGTTGCTGATATAGGTTCAAATTACTACAAATTAGAGCACGGTAAAATATATAAGACAGATGAGGCGGGGACTATCAATTATGACGAATTCCATCACGTTACTAATATTGCTCCTCTTGACCTATCGATTACAAAAGGGGTTGTCAGTATGTTATTGATCGCATTATTAATGTTCTGGTTGTTTAGATCACTTGCTAAAACCTATGCTGTCAATGGAGGAGTTCCAGCCGGGGTAGGACGCTTTTTTGAGCCCATTGTTCTATACATACGCGATGATATTGCGAGGCCAAATATTGGCGAAAAAAAATACATGAAGTATATGAACTTTCTGTTAACTGTCTTTTTCTTTGTTTGGTTTTTAAACCTCTTAGGACTTACTCCACTAGGAGTAAATGTAACTGGGAATATTGCAGTCACTTTTGGATTGGCACTTTTAACATTTTTGGTTACAAATCTTACCGGGACAAAAGATTATTGGCTTCACCTTTTTGATCCATTAGGATCCTCAATGAAGTGGTATGCCAAAATACCCTTGTACATTATTTTAATTCCTATTGAAGTGTTAGGAATATTTATTAAACCCTTTTCATTGTTGATTCGTCTGTATGCAAATATGCAAGCAGGACATATTGTACTGATGAGTTTAATTGGGTTGATGTTTATTTTTAAAAGTTGGTTGGGAAGTCCATTATCCTTTGGATTGGCTTTTGCAATCTCATTGATAGAATTGTTAGTGGCTTTATTACAGGCCTATATTTTCACGATGCTTTCAGCACTCTATTTCGGCTTTGCCGCAGAGGAACACGAGCATCATTAAAACATACACAGTTATGTGTCTAAAAAGAATGTTTAATTTAAATTTATAACTATGGAAATTCCAGTAATGGTAGGTGCCGGTTTAGTAGTAATCGGAGTAGGTATGGGAATCGGTAGAATCGGTGGTTCTGCAATGGAGGCTATTGGCCGTCAACCAGATGCTTACGGTAAAATTCAAACAGCAATGTTAATTGCTGCTGCTCTTGTAGAGGGAATTGGTTTTGCTGCTTTGTTTGCAGTATAAACAAAATATTCCTTTACAGAGGTACTTTAACGCAAAGTTTTAAACGATGGAAAAATTAATAAGTGAGTTTTCTATAGGCCTGTTTTTTTGGCAATCAATGATTTTCATTGGACTGTTTTTTCTTTTAAGAAAATACGCATGGGGCCCTATTTTGAGTGCGGTAAATGAACGCGAAACTTCGATAAAAGACGCCTTAGCTTCAGCAGAAGCTGCGCGAACTGAAATGGAAAGTTTGCAATCAGATAATCAACGCATTTTAAAAGAAGCACGTGCTGAAAAAGAAGCATTGCTCAAAGGAGCACGAATTACTCGTGCTGATTTGATCAACACAGCTAAAGAAGAAGCACAAGCTGAAGCAGATAAAATTCTGATACAAGCTCAAGAAGCCATCCAAAATGAAAAACGTGCAGCAATAAAAGAGCTAAGAGAACAAGTTGGTTCTCTTGCAATGGACATTGCGGGAAAAGTGCTTCAAAAAGAATTGGACAATAAAGACAAACAAGTTGAATTGATAGATCAATTGATCCAAGATTCTGATCTGAAATAATGAAAACAACTCGAGCTTCACTTCGTTACGCCAAAGCAACTTTAGCATTTGCTGAAGAGGCAAATTCGTCACAAAAAGTGTCTGATGACATGCAGACACTATCGTCGTTGATGAAAGAGAATGAGGAATTGAGCTCGATTATGGAAAACCCAATGTTGGCAGTGGAGAAGAAAAAAGTAATTCTCAACGAGCTTTTGCCCGGTACGAGTGTGCAAACACAAGAGCTTTTTTCGCTTTTGGCTAACAAAAACAGGATGGAATTATTAGGAGGAATCTGTGAGCAGTATATAGAATTATTTGCTGCTCAAAAGGGCGAGGTCAAAGCAATAGTAAGAACAGCAATTGCTTTAACACCCGAATTGAAACAACAGGTGTTAAAAGAAGCGAAAAAGCTTTCAGATAAAAAAACAATTCTAGAAAACAAGATTGATCCATCTATTATAGGTGGGTACATTCTCAAGATTGGTGACATGCAATACGACGCTAGCGTGTCGAATCAGCTGAACGCAATCAAAACTACATTAACAAAAACGAACTCGATCTAAATCATATTGATCATGGCAGACGTAAACCCCGCTGAAGTTTCAGCAATATTAAAAAAGCAACTCGCCGGTTACACTTCAGCAAATACCCTAGATGAGGTAGGAACGGTATTGGAAGTAGGAGACGGGATTGCTCGTGTTTTTGGGCTTTCCAACGCACAGTACGGAGAATTAGTTTCTTTCGACAACAACCTTGAAGGGATGGTGCTAAACTTAGAGGAGGATCACGTAGGGGTTGTACTCTTAGGAGCATCCAAAGGTGTAAAAGAAGGAGATACCGTAAAGAGAACTCAACGAATTGCCTCTGTTAATGTGGGTGAAGGAGTAGTTGGACGTGTTGTAAATACTTTAGGACATCCTATAGACGGGAAAGGAGCAATAGAAGGAGAACTTTTCGAAATGCCTCTAGAGCGAAAAGCCCCTGGAGTTATTTTCCGTCAACCGGTGAATGAACCACTTCAGACTGGAATTAAATCTATCGACGCCATGATACCCGTTGGCCGCGGCCAACGAGAGCTGGTGATTGGGGATCGTCAAACAGGAAAAACAACTGTTTGTATTGATACCATCTTAAATCAAAAAGAGTTTTATGAGGCCGGTGAACCTGTGTATTGTGTTTATGTAGCTATTGGACAAAAAGCCTCCACAGTGGCAGGGATTGCCAAAACATTAGAGGACAAAGGGGCATTAGCCTATACCACTATTGTTGCCGCGAATGCATCTGATCCAGCTCCGATGCAAGTATATGCTCCTTTTGCGGGCGCTGCAATTGGAGAGTATTTTAGAGATACAGGGCGACCAGCTTTGATCATTTATGATGATTTATCAAAACAAGCTGTAGCTTACCGCGAGGTATCGCTTCTTCTGAGAAGACCCCCAGGACGTGAGGCTTATCCAGGAGATGTATTTTACTTGCATTCACGTTTGCTAGAACGAGCCGCAAAAGTTATTAATGATGACAACATTGCTAAAGAAATGAACGATCTTCCAAATTCTTTAAAAGAAAAGGTAAAAGGAGGAGGATCACTTACCGCTTTACCCATAATAGAAACTCAGGCAGGGGACGTATCTGCTTATATTCCTACCAATGTAATTTCTATTACTGACGGGCAAATTTTCTTAGAATCTGATTTATTTAACTCAGGAGTTCGTCCTGCAATTAATGTAGGAATTTCGGTATCTCGAGTTGGAGGTTCTGCACAGATCAAGTCAATGAAAAAAGTTTCGGGGACACTAAAATTAGATCAAGCTCAATTCCGCGAATTGGAGGCCTTTGCAAAATTTGGTTCTGACCTTGATGCAGCAACACTTAATGTTATTGAAAAAGGAAAGCGAAACGTTGAAATTTTAAAGCAAGCTCAAAACGATCCATTTACTGTTGAAGACCAAGTTGCAATTATTTATGCAGGGTCTAAAAACCTATTAAGGGATGTTCCTGTTGAGAGTGTAAAGGCGTTTGAACAATCCTTTCTCGAAACGCTTCGCAAAAAACACAGCAATGTACTCGCTGACTTGAAAGCAGGAAAGTTAACTGATGAAGTTTTAGATGCACTAAATGCAGTTGCAAAAGAAATATCAAAGCAATACGCATAAGCTATGGCAAACCTTAAGGAAATACGGAATAGGATAGCATCAGTTTCTTCTACCATGCAGATTACCAGTGCCATGAAAATGGTATCTGCTGCTAAATTGAAAAAAGCTCAAGATGCCATTACTGCCATGCGTCCTTATGCCAACACTTTGACGGAATTGATTCAAAACCTTAGTAGTACACTCGAAGGACACAGTCAGAATCCATTTACTCAGGTTCGTGATAAACAGAGGGTATTGATTGTAGCGATTACTTCCAACAGAGGTCTATGTGGTGCATTCAATGCAAATATCATTAAAAAAACACGTCAACTTTTTACCGAAGACTTTGCTCAACAGGAGGTTTCATTGATTACTGTTGGGAAAAAAGGATCAGAAGTATTACAGAAAACGGGTAAAATTAATGCGGTTCACGATGCTGTTTTTGATAAGTTAACCTACGAAAACGTGGGCAAAGTAGCTCAGCAAATTATGGATCAATTTTCCGAGGCAAGTTTCGACGAAGTTGTTTTGGTGTACAACCGATTTAAAAATGCGGCCACTCAAATTGTAGAAGTAGAACCTTATCTTCCTATAGTGGCTTCTTCTACCGAAGCTGAAACAGCCAGTGCAGATTATATTTTTGAACCCTCAAAGGCTGAAATTGTAAATGACCTACTTCCTAAGTCTTTAAAAATGCAACTGTATAAAGCAATTCGAGACTCGTTTGCTAGTGAACATGGAGCACGTATGACAGCAATGCACAAAGCCACAGACAACGCCACTGAGCTTAGAGACCAACTTAAGCTGACTTATAACAAGGCCAGACAAGCTGCTATTACGAATGAAATATTAGAAATTGTTGGAGGAGCGGAAGCACTCAACAGTTAGTAAAACCGAACCTCTCTTCCTTAAAAGTTAATTTTAACTGCTCTATTGGCTTTTCACCATGAAAGTTATATACTTTTGAAATCTAATCCTAGAGAAGGTCGATTAGTTTCTGTATTTTTTGGAACTGAGCCTGATTTTGCTTTTGGAATTACGTCAGATCATCCAGCTAGAACATATAATATTTGTTACTAAGTAATCGTTAGCTTTGGAGTTATAAAATCTTTTTGGGAAGACTTTTTAATTGTCCAAAGGCTGTATACTTTCTATCACGAAGCCGGTCATGCCCGCGATCGCTATTGTCATCCTTTGTGAATCCTCTTAATGCACTTCAAGTCCTGAAGACTTTCCAGTAATTTGGCTGTCAGCACCACCAGCAAATACTTCATTTAAAGATTTTTTGTCCTACAAAAATAATTTTTTTAATGCAGGTGGGACAGAGTCCTATATTTAAATTGTGAAGAAAATTAAAAACCCTATACAAGCCTCATTGAATTATGAATCTACAAATCCAATCAGAGCAGATCTTTTTATTGAGATTGGCAACCTCCAATAGTTTAGGTGAGCTCAATGTTTCTCCAAAAGATTTTAAAAAGCAGAACAGCAGTTTAGACCATTTAACAAGGGGGTAAGTTTTGAATTCAGTACTATATTGAAATCCAAATCACTTAACTCAAGGAAATTGCAACACCATCCTATTTTAATTATCCTACTATCGAAGTGGAAGACCGAATAAATGTCTCAAAAAAAACTTGTTTAGAGGGATTATGATTTTAGCTCTAGTAGCGTAATATTCGTTAATAAAACAAAGAAACAATTTTAAAAAAGTAGATAATAGGCCTCTGTGGTTTTTGTATTTTTAACGAACAAAATATATTGAGATGATATTTGTTCAAGTTCAAAATGAAAGTAATTTTGACCTTCCCACTTACGCTACAAAAGCTTCTGCTGGAGTAGATCTAAAAGCTGTTTTAGAAGCCGCAATTACCCTACAGCCTTTAGAGCGGAAAATTATACCTACAGGCCTCAAAATATCCCTACCAGAAGGATATGAAGCTCAAGTAAGACCCAGAAGCGGTTTAGCAGCAAAATTTGGTATTACAGTTTTGAATGCTCCTGGCACCATAGATGCAGATTATAGAGGAGAAATAGGAGTAATATTGATTAATCTGTCCAATGAGGCCTTTACTATTGAACCTGGAGAGCGAATTGCCCAATTGGTGGTTGCAAAATTTGAGCAAATTGATTGGAAGCTTACCCAAGAATTGTCAGAAACAGACAGAGGGGAAGGAGGTTTTGGAAGTACGGGCAAAAAATAACTTATATACACCTGAATGTAAAGAAAATTCAGTTTCATTGTTTTCTGAAAACCATACAATTTTAAATAAATGAAAATTATTGTACCAATGGCGGGGAGAGGTTCCCGACTAAGACCACATAGTTTAACTACTCCAAAGCCGTTGATATCAGTTGCAGGAAGCCCAATTGTACACCAACTGGTCCGTGAAATTGCCAGAGTAGTTGAAGAACCCGTAACCGACATTGGATTTATTTTAGGCGATCCTGCTTTTTTTGGAGTAGAGGTTGAAAAGTCCTTGGCTGTACTGGCGAATGAATTAGGGGCAAAAGCGCATCTTTTTAGACAAGACCAACCTTTGGGGACTGGTCATGCCATAATGTGTGCAGCTTCAATTTTAAAAGGACCTGCTGTAGTTGCATATGCGGACACCTTGATCAGGGCAAATTTAAAACTGGATCCAGAGGCTGATGCAGTGATTTGGGTCAAGCAAGTAGATCGTCCCGAAGCTTTTGGAGTAGTGGAGCTCAATTCAGGGAATTCTATTGTAAATCTAGTTGAGAAGCCTCAAAAGTTTGTTTCTAACCTTGCAGTTGTAGGAATTTATTATTTCAAAGAAATTGAACGATTAACAAAGGCTTTGGAAAAGGTAGTTTCCCAGAAACTGGAGAAGGGGAAAGAATATCAAATTAATGAGGGTATCTTAGCAATGATAACTGATGGAGCGGTATTTAAACCCGGGACTGTTTCGAGTTGGATGGATTGTGGTAACGCTGAAGCAACCCTTTTAACCAATACAGAAATGTTAGCCATCAAACACCAGGAGGGCGAAGAACTGATTGATTCAACTGCACGTATAGAAAACAGTACTGTTATACCGCCATGTTTTATTGGTAAAGGGGTTCATATACTAGACAGCACCATAGGTCCTGGGGTGAGTATTGGAGACGGGACACGTGTTCAGAACTCAACGGTAAAGTATAGTTTGATTCAAAATCACAGTTCAATCATAGACGTTAATTGTGAAAAAGCCATGATTGGAAATCACGTTCATTATAACGGAAATCCTACCTTTGTGAGTATAGGGGACTACTCTGAATTAAAATGAGAAATCGAATAAATATCTTAGGAACTATAGCAGCGGCTTTATTCTTTACCCTGTCAGCCTGTAAGAGTTTAGCTGTTTTGCCAACAAATACCCCTATTAAAAATGTAGATATCAATGCGTTGGCATCAAAAATTAAAGGAAACTACCCCAAAGTAGATAGGCTTCGTTCGCGAATTCGAGCGGTTTATGATGATGGTAAAAGACAGCAGCAAATTATAGTTCAGCTTCGAATGAAAGCTCAAAAAACAGTTTGGATGAGTGCCTCAATGGTGATCCCTATCGCTAAAATTATGGTGACCAAAGAAGGGGTTTCATTTTATGAAAAATTTCAAAAAAATTATTTTCGAGGTGATTTTGAGTTGATAAATGCTCCATTTAATACTTCATTTACATATGACGACATTGAAAATCTCTTATTGGGAAAACCCTTTTTAGACCCTACTCTAGGGAAATGGAAACAAATTTCAAATCCACAGTATTATATTCTTATTCCACAAGGAAGAAAGTCTGGACTTCAGCCTACCTTATTTTTTGACCCAACCACTTTTTTATTAAAAGAACAGCGATTTTTGATTCCTGGATCATTCCAAAGCCTTACCGTGAGGTATATCAATCACCAGCGTATTCAAGGCGAATTTATCCCCCAAGAAATTGAAATCTCATTATCAGACGGGAAAGAGCTGCAAAAGATAAATCTGGAATTTACTCGAACAGATTTGCCAGGATCAATAAGTTTTCCATTTGAAATACCTCAAGGGTATAAGCAACTCTCATTTTAATGAGCCGTACATTTCTCTTCTTGGTGCTATTTTGGATCGGGGCGGGAGCTGTATTGAGCCAATCCACAACAAAGCGACAGCAAGAATTAGAGGCTCAGCGTATTCGCTTAAAGAATGAAATAAAACAAATTAATGAGTTACTTTTCTCAAGTAAAAAAACACGAAAAAATGTAGTAACAGAGGTGGAAGACTTACAAGTCAAACTCAGCGTAAGAGAAGAACTGATTAAAGTAACGAATGCTCAAGTAAATTTACTGACTCGAAAAATTAACTTAAACGAAAGGAATATCAGTGATCAGCGAAAAGAACTGGAAGTACTTAAAGAGGATTACGCCAAAATGATTCAGAATTCTTATGCAAGCAAATCCCTCCAGAACCGCTTGATGTTCTTGTTTTCTTCAGAAAACTTTTTACAAGCCTACAAAAGAATTCAATATCTAAAACAATACACTCAGTTCAGAAGAAAACAGGGTTTAGCCATCGCAGAGAAAACGCAACTTTTGCAAGAACTAAACAAAGCATTGATCGAAGAAAAGTCTAAAAAGCTCGTTTTGGTTGAGGAGAATAAGGCTGTTCAGGAACAACTCAAAGAAGAGCGAAACGTTCAAGAAAATCTGATCAAAAGTCTCAGGCGAAAAGAACGCAGTTTAGCAGCTCAGATTTCGAAAAAAGAAAAAGAAGCAAGGGCGATTGACAGAGAAATTAACCGCTTGATTAGAGCAGCAATTGCAGCTTCCAATAAAGCAGCTGGAAAAACAGGGAAGAAAACTTTTGAATTGACACCTGAAGCTAAGTTAATAGCAGCTAACTTTGAAGCCAATAGAGGAAGGTTACCTTGGCCATTAGACAAAGGAGTAGTCACACAAGGATTCGGTCGCCAAAGGCATCCTGTTGTAAAAACTACTACGATTCAAAGCAATGGGGTTACCATAGCGACAGCCCCTTCAACTGAGGTTAGAGCAGTTTTTGAAGGAGAGGTAATGTCTGTAGTTACTTTTAAAGGGAGTAATCCATCAGTATTAATTCGTCATGGGAATTACATTACGGTTTATAAAAACCTAGGAAAGCTCTACGTTAAAAAGGGTGATAAAGTAAAAGCTAAAGAGGCAATTGGAGAGGTGTTTACTAACCAGCAGACAGGAAAAACAGAAATTCAGTTCAGTATTTTTAACAACGTCAAAGTGCTCAATCCAAAAGGTTGGATTTATCAGATGTGACCTATTTTTCTTCCAGGTACCAAGCGTCTTCTTCCAAGGTATACTTTAAAAAATAAAGCATGTTGATGGCTTCTTTTTTGGTGTCATACCTTCCATAGGCAACACGGTACAATCCATCAGGATTAGCCTGTGCTAGTGCAGCAGGATAACCTTCATCGATAAGCTGGCTTACCTTTTTTTCTGCATTATCGATCGATCGAAATGACCCTGCAATAACGCTATAATAGATCTGATCGGGAGTAATAACTGCAGATGTGGCAGCGACATTTACTTCTACAGCATTAAGCCTACCAAGGCCGAAAGTTGCTTCTTGAACATTTTTTTCAATTTGTTGTTGTGCTTTTTCTTGAGCGAGTATACGCTCTTGAGTGACGTATTGATCGCTAAAATAATAAGCAGCTGATAGTAAAGCAACACCTATCAAGCCTATAGCAGCGTAGCGTAATACAGGAGATTTTTTCGATGCATCCTTTTGTTTCTCTGGGGTAAACATTAAATCTTCTTTGTTTGAATTTTCCATAATATTCAGTGTTATAGTTTTATTTAAGGGACTTCTTTGGAAAGAGGACAATCCAAATGAATTTAGATCGAAATTAACTTTTCCCCAAGGGACAAATTCTATTCTTCTTGCCTTGTTAAGTCGAATTTCACCTACCCCTGGGAAACGAAGGGTTTGTGTTTGAAGACGACGTTTCCAACTGCTTACCTCCTTTTCAATAAGGCGCAAAGCTTTTTCGTAGGAAACGGCCTCTTTTTGGGCGTAATAGTGCGCCAATACTCCGTCATTTGCCATGAGAAGTTGGTTAAAATTAACTTCTTTACGGGGGGGAGTAAAAGTCCCACTTTCACTTACTCGAGCTTCAAAATAGCGTGTGAGAAAAGCTCCAAAATAGGGAATTGTCACACATTCGTGTTGGTAAAGTAATTCTTGGATATAGCGCGTTAATTGCATTTCAATCAAAAGTAGTAAAATAATGTTATATTTTTCAATTGATAAATCAATTTAAGGATTTGTATATTAACCTCTCAACCCCAAGTCATGAAACACTTAGAGGCCTGTTTAATCCTTCAATCGCTTAACGTGATGGGATTGCATCGTTCTGTTAAGCTTGTTTCATCTTTTGGCTCTGCAGTAGCTGTTTTTAGTGTTTCTTTTAAGGATTGGATGAGGGTAGAAGTTTTAGGAGAAAGATTTGGTCACAACTGTCTCAAAAAATAAAAGTTCTCCTTGGAACTGGGATGGAAGGTAATTACTACTCCCTCACAACTAATGCAAACGGAAATGAGAGTCTCGATCCATGCCTTACCGGGAAAATAACTTAAGTGGATCTAATATCCAACCTTATCTCGGACCCTCAACAGTACTTCGTGTGCCACTTTTCTCGCTTTTTCAGCACCTTTGGCAAGTGCTATATGGACTTCTTCAGGATGTTGGAAGTAGTATTCAAATTCAGTGCGTTCCTTTCCAAATCGCTCAAGTATTAATTCAAATAGCGTTTGCTTGGCATAACCGTAACCCATTCCTCCAGCGAGGTATTTTTCTCGTAAAGCTTGGATAGATGAAGCAGGAGCTATTAATTTATAGAGTTCAAATACATTACACTTATCAGGATCTTTAGGTTCTTCTAGAGGAGTGCTATCGGTTTGAATCCCCATGATTTGCTTACGCAGCTTTTTCTCATGAGAAAACACATTAATAGTGTTGTTTCTCGATTTACTCATTTTCTGACCATCAGTACCGGGAATGTATTGGGCATGCTCTTGAATTTTTGCTTTAGGAATAACAAAAGTTTCTCCCATTTGATGGTTAAATCGAGAGGCTACATCGCGGGTAATTTCCAAATGCTGTAGTTGATCTTTACCGACTGGAACAATTTCAGCATCGTAAAGTAATATGTCTGCCGCCATGAGCATTGGATAAGAAAAAAGTCCAGTATTGATATCTGACAACTGTTCTGATTTATCTTTAAAAGAATGAGCAAGTGTAAGTCTTTGATAAGGGAAAAAGCAATTGAGATACCATGCAAGTTCGGTTACTTCACTCACATCACTTTGACGGTAAAAATGAGTTTTTTTAATGTCTAGTCCACAAGCTAGCCAAGTAGCTGCAGTCGCAAAAGTATTCTCGCGAAGTACTTCACCTTTTTTTATTTGGGTTAAAGAGTGCAAGTCAGCGATAAATAAGAAAGAATCATCTTGACTGGCTTTTGACATTTCAATCGCAGGAAGTACAGCTCCCAATAAATTTCCCAAATGAGGAGTCCCCGTAGATTGTACCCCTGTTAAAATTCTAGCCATTTATACTATTTTCCACAAAGGTAAGCTTCCTGATTGTGGAGAGCAACAGCTGCACATTATTTTTAAGAGTAAACGCTTGGAAATGAATATATTTGTCTGGTGAAAAAAGTACTTTTAATTCTATGGCGTATTTGGTTTTATACTCTTGCGGCATTTCCTGTAGTACTTCTTTTTCTCCCCTTGGCATTTTTGCTTTTACTACCCAACGGATATCGTTATTTTTTTTGGATTGCACGCAATATTTGGGCTCGTTTTGTTTTATTTGGAACAGGATTTTGGGTTAATAAAGTCAATGACTTCCCCTCAGAAGACCAGAGCTATATGCTCATAGCAAACCACAGTAGTTATATGGACATTATGTTGATGCTGCGTTTGCGAAAAACACCTTTTGTCTTTGTAGGCAAAAAAGAGTTGGTTAAGATTCCCATTTTTGGTTACCTCTATAAAAGGGCGGCAATTATGGTTGACCGCTCCTCCTCATCAAGTAGGTTTGCGGTATATGAACGCGCCCAAAAAGTAATTCAAAAAGGCTACAGCGTATGTATTTTCCCTGAAAAAGAGTATTTGGATGAAACCATACTACTCAACCCATTTAAAAAAGGAGCTTTTAAATTAGCCCAAGAACAAAAACTTCCAATTTTACCTCTAGTCTTCTTGGACTGTAAGCGCAAATTTCCTTGGTACACTACACACGGCTATCCAGGGAGTTTAAGAGCAAAGGCACTGAATGTTGTCTCAGCAGATGAGGTTCAGTCTCAAGCTACAGAAATTTTACAAAAAAAGCTTCACAAACAGATAAAGAGTACTTTGGAAAACGACCCTCAAGGGAAGGCTGTTGAAGCAATTGAGGTTTGGAAAAAGAAATCAGCTTAGTTGTTAACCGCTTTTAGTGTTTCCATAATCTTTTGTTCCAATTCTTCCATCAATTCGGGGTTGTCAAGCAATAGGTTTTTTACCGCATCGCGCCCTTGGCCAATTTTGGTATCGCCATAGCTAAACCAAGACCCACTTTTCTTGATGATTTCGTAGTTGACACCTAAGTCAATAATCTCTCCAATTTTAGAAATTCCCTCTCCGTACATAATATCAAATTCAGTCGTTCGAAACGGGGGAGCAACTTTATTTTTAACCACTTTGACGCGAGTCTTATTTCCTAAAACTTCGGACTCAGTACTCTTAATTTGCGTAGAGCGACGAATATCGAGACGTACAGAGGCATAAAACTTTAAAGCATTTCCTCCTGTGGTAGTTTCAGGATTTCCAAACATTACGCCAATCTTTTCTCTCAACTGGTTAATGAAGAAGACAGTACAATTGGTTTTACTGATGGAGGCTGTTAATTTTCGAAGGGCTTGAGACATTAAGCGAGCGTGTAAACCCATTTTAGAGTCACCCATTTCTCCTTCAATTTCACTTTTAGGAGTAAGTGCAGCAACAGAGTCAATCACTACGATGTCAATGGCACCTGATCGGATGAGGTTGTCTGCAATTTCAAGTGCTTGTTCTCCATGATCGGGTTGGGAGATGATGAGTTCACCAACATCTACACCTAACTTTTCAGCATAAAAACGATCAAAAGCGTGTTCAGCATCTATAAAGGCAGCGATACCTCCTTGTTTTTGGCATTCTGCAATGGCATGAAGGGTAAGGGTTGTTTTACCTGAGGATTCAGGTCCGTAGATTTCAATAACTCGACCCCGAGGATAACCTCCAACACCTAAGGCAATATCTAATCCGATAGAACCCGAAGGAATGGCCTCTACCTCCTCTACGGCTTCATCACCCATTTTCATTACGGCACCTTTTCCGTAAGTTTTATCCAACTTATCCAGGGTAAGTTGTAGCGCTTTCAATTTTGCATTTTTCTCATCTGCCATGACACTCTTTTTGGCTAATGTACAGTTTCTTCTTTTGGCTTCCAAGCAGGAAATCACTGCATTATTAACAATTTTTCGTAAGTTTATATGGTACAGATCTACACATTATGAAGAACTATATCTTACTGTTTTGTTTTCTCTCCACTTCTATTTTTGGTCAACATATTTTGCCATTACGTGAACGCGCACAACTGATTGATGAAATTCAAAAAGAGCGAATTGAAAAGCTGCTTCCAAAATTAATGCAAGAGCAGAATATTGACCTTTGGGTCCTCATTACAAGAGAGTACAACGAAGATCCAGTAGTCAAAACACTTTTACCTCCAACTTGGCTCAACGCAAGGCGGAGAACAATTTTAGTTTTTTCAAAGATGGGTGAAGGGTTAGATGCAGTAGCGATTACCCGTTATAATTTTGGAAAGAATATCCGTTCTATTTGGAATAAAGAAGAAGAACCCGACCAATGGGAAGCATTAGCAGATTACATCAAATCCCAAAACCCAACTCGAATTGGGGTAAATATCTCTGAGTATTACGGTTTGGCAGATGGGCTAGTAAAAACAGATTATGATGGTATGATGAAAGCCTTACCTAAACGTTTACAAAACCGTATTGTTTCGGCCGAGACTCTAGCTGTTCGTTGGATTGAAACACGAACTCCGAGAGAGATGACGTTATTTAGTCAACTGACCGAAATCACCCATAACATAATTGCAGAAGCATTTTCCACTCAGGTCATCACCCCAGGAGTTACCACAACTGAAGACCTAGTGTGGTGGATGAGAGAAAAAGTAACTTCATTGGGATTAGACACTTGGTTTCACCCAACAGTAGATGTACAACGTACGGGTAAAAGTGACTTATATGCTTTTGACGGTAAATCAAAATTTGACATCATTCTTCCGGGGGATTTGATACACTGTGATTTTGGAATCAGTTATTTGACTCTAAACACTGATTGTCAAGAATTGGCTTATGTATTAAAGCCCGAAGAGACTGAGGCTCCTGATTATTTAAAAGAAGCCTTAGTTCAAGCTAATGCAGTTCAAGACCATTTGACGAATAATTTTAAGGCCGGTAGAACGGGAAATGAAAGCCTGCGTATGGCCATTGCTGACAGTAAAGCAGCAGGGTTACGCCCACAAATTTATACCCATCCTCTTGGTTTGTTTGGACATTCAGCGGGGACAACTTTTGGGATGTGGGATGCCCAACAGGGAGTGCCTGGCTCTGGCGATCATCCTTTACACGAAAATACCGTCTATGCTATTGAGCTCAATGCAAAAGTGTATCTGGAAGAGTGGGGAAAAGATATTCGCGTCATGCTTGAAGAGCCAGGATTCTATGGATCAGAAGGGTTTCGATATGTCAATGGACGTCAAACAGAGCTGATATTAGTAGGATCAAAAAAAGCCCACTTGGAATAAATTGGAGGATTGTAAAAGTTTTAGAATGTAAAGAATTCAGTGGCATTGTTTTTGGTTTAACAAACATAATGTTAACTAAAAAAGATGCGCTATCTATTTTTTTCCATATCGTTTATTTTTCTAGGCCTTTTGGGTTTTGGATGTACTGACAAGGGTTTAGAAGACAATGCTATTTATCCAGAGAAGATTTTAGGGGATTGGGATATTGAAGGAGGAGGCACATTGTTTTTTGATGAAGAAAACGTTTCTATCTCTGCCGGATGCAACACCCTTTTTGGAGCAGTTAGTATAGAAGAAAACACCTTGATATTTTCGATGATTGCCAGTACTTTAATTGCTTGCCCAGAAGCTGAAGGGAATCGTGAGCGAGAGTTAGCCACAATTTTAGACGGCACAACGCTGACTTATGAGGTGATAAAGAATAAAGCGAGATTATTCAATTCCTCAGGTGAGCTTGCTCTCAGCCTGATTCGCCCTGATAATGTGGATTTAACAAATGTTTGGGACTTAACGTCCATACGTACTGAGAATGCGATAAGCTCTTCGATTCTTGATGAGGGAACTGGAATTACATTTAACGCCGATAGAACTGTTGAGATTATAACAGCCTGTAACGGAGGGGGAGGAAAATACAGTGTTAAGGGCAATAGTATAAGTTTTGAGGAGATTGCATTTACTGAAAAAGGCTGTGAAAAAGAGCGGATGACCCGAGAACAGGAATATAATCAAGCGCTTGGCCAAATTAACAGCTACTCGATATTACGCAAAACCTTATCGCTTCAAAAGGATGACAAGGTTTATCTTAGTTTTCGCCTTTCTGAATGACTTCACAACTTTTTTATTGTTTAAGCTTGAGTTGAACACGAAGTTTCATCAAAGTAAAAGACCATGATTAGTTTTTATAACCTCTCTTATTAAGAGGATTTTCCTTCCAACAAGTCATTTTTTCTACCTTTGTTGTTCACTTAAACGTTTATAGCATGCAACTGTACAACAAATTAAGTGCGAATGAGCGCGCACAGCTTATTGAAGAAGCTGGTGAAGACCGGCTTACGCTCTCTTTTTACCAATACGCCCAGATTGGAAACCCACAATTGTTTCGGGATTATTTATTTATTCATTGGCACCCACTGGAAGTATTAGGGCGGATATACGTGGCCCAAGAAGGGATCAACGCCCAACTTTCTGTTCCCGCAAAAAACTTTGGTCTTTTTAAAGAACAAATAGACAGTATTACTTTTTTGGAAAATGTCCGACTAAATATAGCTGTTGAACAAGACAACAAGTCTTTTTTAAAACTTACAATTAAAGTGAGAGATAAAATCGTAGCGGACGGTTTGGAGGACAGTAGTTTTGATGTTACTCAAAAAGGCAAACATGTCAATGCCCAAGAATTCAACAGTTTGTTGGAAGATGTAAACACCGTTTGTGTGGATATGCGCAATCATTATGAAAGCGAAATCGGGCATTTTCAAAAAGCAGTCACACCCGACGTAGATACTTTTAGAGAATCTCTACCAATCATTGAGCAAGATTTATCTGACCATAAAGAAGACAAAAATCTATTAATGTATTGTACGGGGGGAATTCGGTGTGAAAAAGCGAGTGCTTATTTTAAACACAAAGGCTTTAAAAAAGTTTATCAGTTGGAGGGAGGAATTATAGAGTACGCCCGTCAAGTAAAAACCCTAGGGATTGAAAATAAATTTGTTGGTAAAAACTTTGTTTTTGACGAGCGTCGAGGCGAACGAATTTCAGAAGAGGTCATCGCTCAATGCCATCAATGTGGCGCTCCATGCGACACTCATGTAAACTGTATTAATGAAGCTTGCCACCTCTTGTTTATTCAATGTGAATCCTGCCAAGAAAAAATGAATCAATGCTGTTCATCATCCTGTAAAGAAATTATTACACTTCCTTTAGAAAAACAACGAGCACTGAGAAAAGGCATGCATAATAGTAATAAGATATTCAAAAAGGGGCGGTCAGAAGTCTTGAAATTTAAACAATAATTTAAGATTTTATTATTTAATGATTCGTTCAAATCCCTGTATCTTTAAAACAAATTGAATTGATGAGCTGTTCCAATTGCACTAACGGAAGTGATGGAACCCCACGGGGATGCAAAAGTAATGGAACTTGCGGAAGTGACAGTTGTAATAAATTAACCGTCTTCGATTGGTTAGAAAACATGCAGCTTGCAGAGGGACAAAAAGCCTGTCCTTTTGTAGAAGTTCGTTTTAAAAACAGCAGAAAAGAATTTTTCCGATTTCCAAAAGAGCTTACTCCTCAAGCGGGGGCTTTGGTCATTACTAAGGTCGATGGAGGATACGATTTAGGTAGGGTAACCCTAGCAGGTCCTTTGGTTCGCATGCAGATGAACAGAAAAAAAATTACTGAGGAAAGCGATAAAATTGGAAGCATACTTCGCCTTGCAAATATCCACGAAATAAATTTGTGGCACGAGCTTAGGGAGAAAGAATCACAGGTTCAAGTTGAAGCGAGAAAACTGGCAATAGCTTTAGATCTGGATATGAAAATTTCAGATGTTGAATATCAGGCCGACGGAAAAAAAGCAACTTTTTATTACACCGCAGACCAGCGGGTTGATTTTCGGCAGTTAATTAAAGACATGGCTCAGGCCTTTTCTATTCGAATTGAGATGCGCCAAATTGGACTGCGAATGGAGGCTTCTCGTTTAGGAGGGATCGGATCATGTGGGAGAGAGTTGTGTTGTTCTACTTGGCTTAACGACTTTAGATCGGTTTCTTCAGGAGCAGCTCGGTATCAACAACTATCACTAAACCCTCAAAAATTATCCGGACAATGTGGGCGATTGAAATGTTGTTTGAATTATGAGCTGAACGCCTACCAATCGGAAATCAAAAAATTTCCAAAGCCAGAAGTCAAATTGCATACTGAAAAAGGAATTGGAATATTTCAAAAGATGGATATTTTCAAAGGAGTCCTTTGGTATGCTTATAAAAATGAGTGGATGATCTGGCATAAACTTAGCGTAGAGTCAGTACATACCATCATTGAAAAAAACAAAGTAAATTCAAGCGTTGCTTCATTAGAGGAATACGCAGAGCAAGCTGGAATTAAAAAGAACAATACCTCCGGTAGCGGTTTTGGAGAAGACAGTTTAACTCGTTTTGATCAGCCTAAAAGAAAACAGTCTTTCAGGAAAAAAAGAAAAAAGAATTATCGCAATGGTCCTAGGAAAAAAGCATAAAATTAGCCTGATGATTGTACTCTTGCTTGGGCTTGGAGCCTGCAGCAATGGTTCAGGATATATTGCATATCAGGCAATCTCTAAAGATGGAATGGCTTTAACCCCATATGTATTCGATTTGAGTGATTCCTCTTTTGAAGAAAAGCCTTACAACTTTTATATTCGTTTACGGAATGACAATTCTTATCCATTTACTAATATTTTTTTAATCTGTACGTTAAAAGCAGGAAATGAATTTGTACTTCAAGATACCCTAGAGTACGCCATGGCAGCACCAGACGGCAGTTGGTTAGGGAAAGGTTTTACCGAGGTGAAAGAAAGCAAGCTATGGTGGAAAGAGGGAGTCAAGATACCTTCTGAAAAGCCGCTGGTGATTGAACTATCTCAAGCAATGCGGAACAATGGTAAGCCACTAGGTGTTAAAGCCCTTAAAGGAATTATTTCGGTAGGGGTAAGTATTGAAGCACAAGAATAGGATTTATGGCAAAAAGAAAAAAGACAAAAAAAGAACCATATAAGGTTTACATCAAGTGGATGTGGTGTCTCTTTTTTATGGGTATAGTTGGCTTATTTCTTCTTTTTGGTGGAGCAGCTTTGAATTGGTATGGCCCTATGCCAGATCTTCAACAATTGGAAAACCCTAGGACGAATCTCGCTACTCAAATCATCTCATCTGATGGTGAGATTTTAGGAAAATACTATTTGGATGACAACCGAACACCCATCACCTATGAAGAGCTCCCTCAAAACATGGTTCAAGCATTAATCGCTACCGAAGATGAGCGTTTTTATGAGCATGCAGGTATCGACTGGAAAGGAACCCTTCGTGCGTTTGCCTATCTAGGCAAACGAGGTGGAGCAAGTACGATTACTCAGCAGCTTGCACGACAGATTTTTGTTGGTGTTCGCTCACGGAATAAAATTAAGGCGGTGCTTCAAAAAGCTCAAGAATGGGTCATAGCGGTGCAATTAGAGCAAAGGTATACCAAAAACGAAATCCTCTCTCTTTATTTAAATAAATACGACTTTGGCTATCAGGCCGATGGGGTACGTTCTGCGGCAAAAATTTTTTTTAATAAAACACCAAAGACCCTAAGCATTGAAGAATCAGCAACCTTAGTGGGGATGTTAAAAAACTCTTCCCTTTACAATCCTATTCGCCGACCAGAGCGAGTTAAAGAGAGGAGAAATATTGTGTTTCAGCAGATGGTTCGCAACGAACTAATTACTCAAGAAGAAAAAGACTCCCTGACTCAGTTGCCCATCATTATTAACTATACTCCTGAGTCACATCGGGAGGGACTGGCGACGTATTTTAGAGCCTATCTCAAAGAGTTTATGGACGACTGGATTGCGGAAAACCCAAAACCAGACGGGACTAAGCACTCGCTTTATCGGGATGGACTTCGGATTTTTACCACCATAGATTCACGGATGCAAGCTATGGGAGAAGCTGCTGTAGATGCGCATATGAAAAATTTACAGAAAGAATTTTTCATACAAAACACTAAAATAGCCAATCCCACGGCTCCCTTTTTAGACTTAAGGGAGGGTGAAATTGACACGCTGATGGAGCGAACAGCTTACCGAACGGAGCGCTGGAGAAAAATGAAGCTTGCAGGGATTGAGGAGTCTGAAATTTTGGCTTCTTTTTACGAAAAAGTACCCATGAGAATTTTTAGTTGGAAGGGGGAGAGAGATACCATTATGACTCCCATGGATTCAATCCGTTATTACAAGCATTTTTTAAGGGCATCTTTAATGTCTATGGAGCCTCAGTCAGGTCATATTAAAACATGGGTTGGGGGGTTTAATTACAAGCATTTTCAATACGATCAAGTCAAACAAGGTAGAAGACAAATAGGATCAACTTTTAAACCGTTTTTATACGCCACTGCCATAGATCAGCTCAAACTTTCACCTTGCGATTCAATACCAGATGCCTTGTATTGTATTGAGCCGATGAAGCATGGAAATATTGATGCTTGGTGCCCTAAAAATTCAGGAGACAAATACGGAAGAACCCGAACACTTAAAAATGCATTGGCGAATTCAGTTAACACCATCAGTGCACGGATAATGGATTTGGTAGGGCCACGGCCAGTAATCAACTTGGCGCGTAAAATGGGAATTACTTCAAGGTTACCTGCGGTTCCCTCTATAGCCCTTGGAACACCAGACATCAATTTATTTGAAATGGTGGGCGCATACAGTACTTTTGCTAATCAAGGAATCTTTGTTAAACCAGTTGTAATTACCCGTATAGAAGATAAAAATGGGCGTGCATTGTACGAGGTTGTTCCCGAAACTCGAGACGTTTTAAGCCAGGAAGCGGCTTACGTTACCGTAAACCTTTTGCAAGGGGTAACGAAAGCAGGTTCAGGTGCACGATTGCGTCATGCTGGATTAGAAAAAACAAGCTATGTATACGAAAAGGTCCTTACGGGCTATCCTTATGTTTTTGAAAACTCAATAGCTGGAAAAACAGGAACTACTCAAAATCAAAGTGATGGGTGGTTTATGGGCATGGTTCCCAATTTAGCAACTGGGGTATGGGTTGGAGGTGAAGACCGGGCTATTCATTTTAATGATATTGCTTTTGGGCAAGGAGCAACTATGGCTTTGCCAATATGGGCTGTCTATATGAAGAGTTTATATGAAAATCCAAACTTAGGAATTTCTCTAGAAGACTTTACGGCTCCAGAGGTTTTGAGTATTCCAATTGAATGTGAAAAATTAGACGAAGAGGGGGTGGTTGTAAAGCCCAAACCTAAAGCAGATCTAGATGCACTAGGCTTTTAGTCAGCCTAAAATCAGAGGATTAGTTTATTGATCAGCAGCGTACCAAGCTGCATAGGAAGTTTCAGTTTCTCTCAGTATAAGATGATGTAAACTCAAATGTTCAGGCAATTCTTTCGCAATCTTTTCCGCAAAATCTACAACCATCATTTCACTGGTAGGCTGGTAAGCTACACGCATGATTTTATGCCCCCTTTTTTCCATAGAATCTGCCAACTCTTTATGAGGGGAGTTGGTATTGAGAACTGTAGCGTGATCAAAAGGTTTTACTATAAGCGTATTTACGATGGCTTTAAGGTCACTAAAGTCCATTACCATTCCAAATTTGACGTGAGATTGGTCTTCAATGGGCTTTCCGACAACGGTAACGGAAAGTTTATAGCTGTGTCCGTGAACGTTTTTGCACAAACCGTCGTAGCCGTATAGGGCGTGACCTGTTTCAAACTTAAACTCTTTAGTAATTCGAATTCTATTACTCATCTGTTTTACAGTTTTTTAAGAATATCTTGTGTTGCTTTTTCTAAAGCTAAAGCAGCAGTGATTTCGGCATTTTTTGGGAGGATATGTTCCCAATGGGCTGTATCTTTCCAATGCAGTTTTCGGAGGTCTTGATTGGCTTTTTTAGGATAACCGGCCAAGCGAGATGCCATTTTGTAAACTTTTTGATTGAGTTCTTCCTCAGATTTGCAAACGGCAGTGTACAAACCTTGTTGTTCTGCCCATACCGCTGTTTTCCATTCGTGGGCGTCTAAGGAGAGTTGTGCAAATCTGGTATTACCGATCTTTCTAGATACAGCGGGTTCAATCACATAGGGTCCTATCCCGATGGATAATTCAGAAAGTTTGACCGAGGCCGTTTCCGAAGCAATGGCATAATCACAGGCGGCAACGAGACCTACACCTCCACCTACAACTTTTCCTTGAACTCTAACGATTACAAATTTGTCCAGCAAGCGGATACGATTGATCAAATTTGCAAAACCCATAAAAAAGTCAGTAGCCCGCTCTAAATTTGTAAGTGTTTTCATTTCTGAAAGTGAAGCACCACCGCAAAAAGCACGTTTCCCAGTACTTTGAATAACAATAACGTTTATATTTTTACTATTGGAGAGTAATTCGAGTTGTTTCTCTAGATCTATAAGAAGACTGGAGGGCAAAGAATTGCCTGCAGGATTACCAAACTCTAGATAACCGATTTGCTCTTTTTCAAAATGGGTAACGTATGCTTCCATAGGAGTGGTAAAAGTAGTGAACTAAATTCTTTTAACTACTTTTTCAAAACAGTGAAAAGGATCTTGACTTTGCTTTATAAAGTAAACATCTCCGAGCTTGGCATATCCTCTAGCTTTATAAAAACGAATGTTTCTTGAATTTTTACTAAAGGTGTCCAAACGAATGGAAATCATTTTTTCTCTTATGGCATAAGCTTCAGCAAAGTCCATCATTTGTCTTGCAATGCCTTGCTTTTGAACATTGGGGTGTACTGCTAAGCGGTGTATGTATAGATTTTTATGGCCGTCTGTAAGCCATTGGATGCTGTCGTATAGAGGATCTTTTTCTTGGGAGAACATAATACACCCTATTACAGCACCTTTGTTTTCATAAACGTATAAGTTTTGTTCTTCAATATCTTTTTTAAAGGCAGTTAAACTGGGATATTCTGAATTCCATTGATAAATCCCCTGATCAATAAGAGCAGCGGTACAAGCCTCTGTAATTTTTTTTATGGGAATGAGATCAGCTATCCTTGCTTTTCGAATCATTGAATTTTTTCCTTTAAAATAAGCGTTGTACAAATAGAGTTAGTAATTTTGCAAAAAGAAAATTAATGCAGAACATACTCGTCCCACTAGGTTCATCCGATCATGCTGAAAGCAACTTGGCTTTTGCCATTGATTTTGCAGCCCATTTTAACAGCACTATTTATGTGATTGATGCTTACCCTGTTCACTCTTCTAAAGCTAGCTTGACAAACATCAATGCGCGTTTTGAGGAAGATAATATAAAAAGAATTAAAAAGATGGTTTCCATGGCCTCGCCCAAGGGAAATCAAATTAAAATCGTCAGTAGTGAACGCGATTTTATAGGGACTATCAAAAATTTAGACAAGACCATTGGCTTGGATTTGATCGTCACGGCACCTCTAAACAATGAAATTAACGATGAAGTTTTTCTTGGTAGAATTGCTGGAAGCGTAATCAAGCGAACAGAAATCCCAGTATTAGTTGCCCCGCTAGACAAATCATTTAGCCCTCCAGAAAGAATATTATTAGCTTTTAAAACGGGCGATGTAAAGGCTTCTAGTACTATTGCTCCACTGGTGAGTATTCAAGAAAAATTCATATCAAAATTAAAATTATTATTGGTAAAAGTTCCAGGTTTTGCTAATCGAAACCATCAACTCAATGACGAGCTTTTGCAGCGTTCAGATCAGCTATTGTACTCTGAAAATGCAACCGTTTATCAAGGAGTACTGGAACACTTTCAAGCGAATAAACCCGACTTATTAGCTGCGTTTAAACGCGAGCGAGGATTTTTTGAAAAACTGTGGGAACCTGACTTGATTTATAAAAAGGATTTTTACTGTACAGTACCCCTATTGGTATTAAAAAACAAGAACTAGCTAGTTGCTGTTGATCTCTAGAGCTGTATTTTTTACCCTTATTGTACTTGGAACAAACTCCCTGATGAGCCAGCGTTATGCTGGTTTAAGTGTCGACAATGACTTTTATTTTGGTATAGATCGCTATTACAGCAGCGGGATATTTTTAAAATATGGAACCTTAAAAAAGCATTACAAAGACTCAATAAATTATCCACTATATATATCAAAACACTGGACTTTAGGACAAGAAATCAATACGCCCTCACTTCGTTTGACCGATGATATTGAACGTATTGACTATCCATACAATGGATGGCTTTACATAGGCTACGAACAGGAGTATTTTAAGCATTTGGATTTTGGTTATGGATGGGGAATTCAATTGGGTACTACAGGAGCAGAAGCTTCCATCGCAAAATTTATGCAAAACACCTATCATATCTATATATTAAATCTGCCTCCACTTACCTGGGCGTATTCGATTCCCCAATCCTTTCACATAAATTTTGAATCAGCTTTGTACTGGGGTAAACGACTAAAAGGGAGTTTGAAGTGGGTTCAAGAAAACAGGATTCAGCTAGGGACTTTTAGAACTGCATTCAAAACGAGATTTGGGCTTCAGTGGGGTAATCTTAAAGGGCTTCCATTTTTTGGACAGCGTCTAGAAATCCAGAAAAAAGGTTTATCGTTTTTTTCAGGGATAATGATGACCGCCAACATTCACGATTATTCTTTATCTGGAAGTCTTTTTGAATCAAATTCTATTTACCCTTTGATAGCAGAAAGATTCAGATCTACAGTTCAAGTGGGAATGATATGGCATGGCTCTCAATGGAGGTTTAGAGCCCTATTCAATTATGCCTCTTCTTATATCACAACCCAGCGGATAAAACAACACCCCTATCTGAATATTAGTATATTTCACTTATTTTAGTAGAAAGCCCGAACTGTGAGACCTTTCTTTATGCTTCTTATTACCCCAATTATTTTTAGTTCCTGTCTTGTGGTAAAAATTTACGAAAACCCTAAAGAAATTGCTCAAGAACCTATTGCTCCAAAAGATGTTCACCATAGAATTATCGGTTCAGGAAAAGTTATTGAATTGGGAGAAAACGAATCACATGAAATTATGTTTTTTGGAAAGGATGAATCCCCAAAAGGATTTGTTTTTAAGAAAGCGCCATCCGATTCGTCAGTCATTTGGATTCAAGAAGGCAGCAAAAAGAATGTCAAGTTGGTCACTGATTCTCGGAAACAGCCACTTATCATACTTGATGGTAGAATTCTTGAAGAGAATAAATCTTTAAGTGAGATCGATCTAGACAGTATTGAGTCTATGAATGTTTTCAAAGGAAAGGCAGCACAAAAAAAGTACGGCGAAAAGGGGGTAGACGGGGTAATAGAAATCACTACTACAGTAGCGCACTAATTAGGGGCGTAGCTTGCTTTTCAAAAACAGATAGCTTACGCCTAATTGAAAGCCAACTGTATTATTGGTTTGTGCTTGGTAAGGAGGACTTGTTCTTTTTACCCATCTGTAATTTCCAAAAATATTGAATCGAGAGTTTAAATGATATGAAAGCTGACCAATCATACCAATACTGTTTTTGAATATTCCGGCAGTATAGATAGTTGTCAATTTAGCGTCCTCTTGACCCAACTCTTTTTGTCCACTTAAATAATCTTGATAGATTATACCCAAACCAAAGCTTAATTTATATGTAGGTTGCAGCCTTAGCATTAGTGGATAGCTGATGTATTTTAAGTTATCTATAGCTAGAGAATCCGCTTCTATATAGCTATAGCTAATAGGGGTAAATTTAGCACCGCTGACCAAACCTACTGTTTTTGAAAAGCGGTATTCTATTTCAACTAAACCGCCAATGGCCAAGGTAGGAGTGGTGGTTCCAAGATCTGTATTGATACGGTTTAGTTGAGGCCCTAATCGAAAGGTCCATTTTGAGTAGTTGCTGTCCAACTGAGGACCTCTATAGTATTGTTGAATAAGTAAATCACCTCCTTGTGCAAAGCCCAAAAAGGGTCCACATAAAAAGCTAATTCCGAGAGACAATAGAATTCTTTTTTTCACGAGTTCTCATAGTTTGCATTTTATTAACGACAGATATAATTAATTATTGGTTTAAATGCCATCCAACATAATATTGAAATTACATTCAAAGGTAAAAGTTGCTAAAGTATCCTAAGATTTATTTAGCTTGCAATTCAAAAGAAATACAATGGTCAAATTGTACAGAAATGAACGAGGACAGATAAAGTTATTAGAAGGAACCGTTCAATTAGTCAATGAAGATGGGTCTGCTATTCGTCATCACCCGACCAAGTTTTCTATCTGCGGTTGTGGTAGAAGCCAATCTATTCTGTGCGATGGTTCTCATAAACTAACAGAAGAAGAATTTGAAATTAAAAAGAAAAGTGATTATTAGTTCTGTTAAAAAGTGGGGAGCTTATAATGAAGTTACTTCCATCATCTAAAATCCTGCATCATTACTTCATCCCCACTAGACAATAAATAAAACTAAACAAATAATAAACAATAGTTTAAAATTCTATACAATAGTACAAAGTTAAATGGTTACTAAATAATGATTTAGATATTGTTTTCAAATAGTGAAATAGCCTGAGATTATAGTCTGATTCCTAATTGTTTTTGTTTTAGTATAAAATAAGGCTCGTTATATAAACGATCCCTATTCATTTAGAATTGGTATATTAATAGTTGAACTCTGTTATTAATTCAGAAAAATCATATAAAGATTTTGATAAAATGTTTGTAAAAGTTTATCCCCATTTCTACAAGGAACTTAATAAAACAGCTTCACTTACAAGTACAGATTTAAGATT
>Ga0228630_1000031_pt1 | contig 73001 bp, 78 predicted proteins | sample 37DmetaG_FD_183038 | JGI IMG/M metagenome (GOLD analysis project Ga0228630, IMG submission 183038) | Seawater microbial communities from Monterey Bay, California, United States - 37D | ecosystem: Environmental > Aquatic > Marine > Coastal | place: USA: California | collected 2016-10-25 | reverse complement strand
TCGACGACGATATTGCCAAGATCCGCACGCAGATTGCGACTGCTGATCTGGCGCGCCAACGGGGGCAAAAGCCCATCGACCCTGACTGGTTTCACCGGGCGCGCACCGCGCTGCGCCACCTGTGCCGCGAACGGTCCGAGTTGCTTGCCAAAGGTACCGGCCGTCGTCGCCGTGAAAAGCTGAAAGATGCTCTGATCGGCGTCCTGCGCGAGCGCCATGACCCTGATACTTGGAGCGGCATTCTGGCCGAGGCCCAAGCCCGCAGCGAACGGGAGGGTTTGTGATGGCCGATCTTCCCGCACCACCCACACCGACACTGACGGCGATCTACGCTGATTACGAGGCCCGCCAGGGGGCTGGCTTCCGTGACCATCTCGGCGCATCCATCATTGGTAAATCTTGCGCACGCGCGCTCTGGTATGATTTCCGCTGGGTGACGCCGTCACGCTTTTCCGGCCGCCTGCTGCGTCTGTTTGAGACAGGCCAGCTGGAAGAGGACCGTATGGTGCGCAACCTGCGCGCCACCGGGGCCACTGTTTTGGAGCTAGACCCTGAAACAGGACGGCAAATCCGCGTGGAGGCCCATGGCGGTCATTTTGGCGGCTCGCTGGATGGCGTCGCCCTCGGTTTGCTCGAGGCCCCGAAAACCTGGCATGTGCTGGAATTCAAAACGCATGGCGTCAAGAGCTTCACTGAGCTGACCGCCAAGGGCGTCGTGCTTTCCAAGCCGCAGCATGCCGCGCAGATGCAGATCTACATGCACCTGACCGGTATCACCCGCGCGCTCTACATGGCGGTCTCCAAGAACACGGACGCGCTGCATATCGAACGGGTTGAGGCCGATCCTGCCATGGCCGAACGCCTTCTGGAAAAGGCTGGCCGGGTTATCTTTGCCCAGCACCCGCCTGCGCGTATCAGCGAAGATCCGGCTTGGTTCGAATGCCGGTTCTGTGATCACCATGGGGCTTGCCACGAGGGTGGCGGTGCCGCTGTAACCTGTCGGTCATGCCTGCATGCGACGCCTGTCGATGGTGGATGGCACTGCGCGCGTCATGACAGAATGCTGTCGCCTGCTGAGCAGCGGGCCGCCTGCGGCAGACATCTCTTCATCCCCGATCTCGTGCCGGGTGAGGTCATCGATGCGGGGGACGACATTGTCACCTACCGCATGAACGATGGCGCCTCTTGGTCAAATGACGCCCGCAATACGGAGGCTGCGCCATGCTGACCCTGCGCCCATACCAAGAAGCTGCGATCTCTTCGATCTACGACTATTTCCAGACCAAAAAGGGTAACCCTTTGGTGGTGATCCCGACGGCTGGCGGCAAGTCGCTCGTCATGGCGTCCTTCATCGAAGGGGTGCTGAAGGCTTGGCCTGATCAGCGCATCCTGATCGTGACCCATGTGCGCGAATTGATCGCCCAAAACCATGCCGAGATGATCGGGCTTTGGCCTGAGGCACCGGCCGGCATCTATTCGGCGGGCTTGGGGAAACGTGAGGCGCAGGCCCGTGTTTTGTTTGCAGGCATCCAATCCATCCATCGCCGCGCCCATGAAATCGGCCACACCGATCTGGTGTTGATTGATGAGGCCCATCTGATCCCGGGCAACTCCAGCACGATGTACAGGCGCTTTTTTGGACGCCCTGCAGGTGATTAATCCCGCGCTGAAGGTGATCGGGCTCACGGCCACGCCGTTCCGAACGGGCAGCGGTATGCTGCATGAGGGGAAGGACGCACTCTTCACTGACATTGCCTATGAGGCGCCGGTGCGTGATCTCATTGACGCAGGGTTTCTGAGCCCACTGATCTCGAAACAGCCTGCCACGCGGCTGGATGTCTCGAAGGTTGGTACACGTGCAGGGGACTTCATTGCCCGTGATCTGGCAGCCGCAGTCGATCAGGACGCGACGACGCGTGCGGCCGTTACCGAGATCATCACCCATGGAAAAGACCGCAAATCCTGGCTGGCGTTCTGCTCAGGTGTGGATCACGCACGCCATGTGGCCGAAGAGTTCGCGCGTCAAGGTATCACCTGCCGCACGATCTTCGGGGACACGCCAAAGGAGGAGCGCGATGCCATCATCGCGGCCTTCAAGCGCAGTGAAATCCGCGCACTGGCCTCGATGGGGGTGCTGACGACCGGGTTCAACGCGCCCGCCGTCGATCTGATCGCACTCCTGCGCCCGACCAAATCTGCAGGGCTTTATGTCCAAATGGTCGGTCGCGGCACGCGCTTGGCTCCGGACAAGGAAAACTGCTTGGTTCTGGATTTTGCAGGCAATGTCCGCCGCCACGGGCCAATTGATTTGGTGCGCCCCAAGCGCCCAGGCGATGGCGGGGGTGGTGAGGCACCCACAAAGGTCTGCCCCGAGTGCGACAGCATCATGGCGCTCTCGGCGACGGAATGCCCTGATTGTGGCTATGTCTTTCCAGCACGTGAGGTGAAGATCGCCCCCACAGCGGCCACGCTCCCGGTTTTGTCTCCGAAGGTCCAATGGCTGTCAGTACATGGTGTGTACTACAGCCGTCATGACAAGCGCGGCGGGCGCCCCTCAATGAAGGTCACCTATAGCTGCGGGCTCAAGTCCTACAACGAATGGGTCTGTGTCGAGCATCAGGGCTATGCGCGCCAGAAGGCGCTCGAGTGGTGGCGCAAGCGCGCGCCGGGCTTCCCGATGCCGCGCACTGTCGACGATGCCATTGCGCAGGCGGGGCAACTGACCCGGCCAACCGCGATCTCGGTGCGCCCTTCTGGCCGCTTTCTTGAAATCTCCGGCTACAGGTTTGATCCATGCGCCACATCAACTCCGGCGTCTGCGCCGTCTGCCACCGGGAACCTCGCGGGTTTGGTTGGTTCAACCCCGCATTCATTGTCTCAGACCCGCGGCGGGACCAAAGCCGTAAACGCCTCTGTTCTCGCACCTGCCAGGACATCTGTCACAGGAGGACAGGTATGATCGATCCCACCCCAAATGAAATGCAGGCCATGAGCGTTGGCGGCCAATATGGTGGCGAATACCTCGAGAGTATCGGCAAATCTGATCTCGCCACCCTGGCTGAGACCGAGTGGGACTGCTTCCTTGATGCGGTCGTCACCGGCTATTGCGACCACCTGCGCGAGCTTGCGGGCAAGGACCGCACGCGGCTCGACGCCATGACCCCGGAGGTGCCCCTTTGATGGCTAATACATCGTATATGGCGCGCTTCGGCGCGCGACTGGTCACAAATGGCTATGGCATCCTGCCGATCGGCCCGGGCACCAAAAAGCCTGGCCAGTTCAAGCGCGGGACGTGGGCAGATTATCCCGAGTGGAACCGGCACACCGAGCGCCCAACCACGGAGGTGGAGGTGACGACGTGGTCAGCCTGGCCGGAGTGTGGGATCGGGCTTGTTGGCGGCATGGTTGCAGCTGTCGATATTGACGTCGTTGAGGATGCGGAACTGGCGCTTCAGATCGAACAACTGGCGCGTGAACGTTTGGGGGATACGCCGGCGCTGCGCATCGGCAAGGCGCCAAAACGGATGCTGATCTATCGCACAGCAATTCCTTTCCGGGGCATCAAACGTCATCCGCTGGAAGTGCTTTGTCTGGGTCAGCAGTTCGTGGCCTATGCCAACCACCCGGACACGGGCGCGCCCTATGCCTGGCCGGAGGAAGGGCTGGCTGATCTCGATATCACAGAGCTGCCTGAAATTACCGCAGAGATCGCACGCGCCTTTCTTGATGAGGCCTATGCGCTGTTGCCCGAACAGTTGCGCCAACGCGGCCTTGCGACAGGATCACCTGCGACGGAGCACCTGCAGGCCCATAGTCAGATGGGAACATTGCCTGCTATTGAGGCCGCGCTGAAATGGCTGCCCAATGCGGAGTTGGACTATGACAGCTGGGTGCGGATTGGCATGGCGCTGAAGGGCGCGCTTGGTGACGCTGGGGGTGATATCTTTGCCGGCTGGTCAGCGCAGGCGGCCAAGGCTGTGCCCGCGGCGACCGCTAAGGCCTGGGCCAGCTTTAAGCCCGACCGGATTGGCGCCGGCACGATTTATCATCTCGCGATGGAGCGCGGCTGGCAGCCGGGAAGCGATCTGCGCCTTGATGGGGCCACTGTTTCCGATGGCGAGCATCCAGCGGCGGGGCTGTTGTCCAAGCTGGGAGAACATGCCGAGGGTGATGAGGAACCAACGGCCACCTCGCCATTCACGCTGGTCATGCCGGATGGATTGGTGGGCGATCTAACCGATTACATGTTGTCGACGGCCCGGCGTCCGCAGCCATTGTTATCGCTCGGCGCCAGCCTCTGCGCGATTGGCGCGCTGATGGGGCGGCAATACAGGACCGAAAGTAATTTGCGCTCGAACCTCTATGTCGTAGGCATCGCCGACAGTGGATCAGGTAAGAACCACGCCCGCGAGATCATCAATGAGGTCTTTTTTGAGGCGGGGCTGGCCCATCATCTTGGGGGCAACAAGATCGCCTCCGGGGCGGGTCTGCTCACCGCGCTGCATCGCCAGCCTGCGATCCTGTTCCAGATCGATGAGTTTGGCATGTTTTTGGCAGCGGCGGCCGACCGGCGGCGCAGTCCACGCCACATCACTGAAATCCTCGACAATATGACCGAGCTTTACACGGCCGCGGGCGGGGTTTTCCTCGGTGCGGAATATGCCAACCGTGATGGTTCAAATGAGCGGCGGGATATCAATCAACCCTGCCTGAGTGTCTATGGCACTACGACGCCTTTGCACTTCTGGGGCGCATTGCAGGGCGCAAACGTCGTCGACGGCTCGCTGGCCCGCTTTCTGATCTTGCCGAGTGATGAGGATTATCCGGACGAGAACATCGCCGTGGGCATGCGCCAGGCGGATCCTGCGCTGATCGCCGGGCTGCAAAGCGTGGCCTGCGGTGCTGGGCACCAGAAAGGCAACCTTGCGGGCAAGACAGCCGATCAGAACACTGCGGTGAACCCAACTATCGTGCCCATGACCGAGGAGGCCCGTGCCCGGTTTCGGCTGCTTAGCGCAGAGCTGACAGGGGAGTTGCGCGCAGCAAGTGGAACAGCCTTCACGGCGATCCTGGCACGCATTGGGGAGAACGCGTTGAAACTGGCGCTGATTGTGGCGGTTGGGCGCTATCCGACAAACCCTGCGATCGATCTCTCGGCCGCAGATTGGGCCATTGATTTTGTGCGCCATTATGCACGGCGGACGATTGCGGCGGTGGAGCGGCACGTTGCAGATACCGAAACAGAGGCCCATTTAAAGCGGCTCAAGGAAGTCATCCGTGCAGCTGGATCAAGCGGGATTACCAAATCCGAGGTGACACGGGCATCGCAGTGGTTGAAATCACGCGACCGAAATGAGATCCTCGAAACGCTGATAGAAAGTGGGGACATCACCACCGGCATGCGCGACACCGGTGGTCGCAGGGCCATGGTCTATCGGATCCTGACGTGAACAATGGACTTCTTTCAAAACGGGATTTTCTTCAATTGAAAGAAGTCGGGATCTAAGTTGCTGTTCAGGAACGGATTTTTGACTTCTTTCACTTCTTTCAATCTTTCAAGGGGACACATGTATATGTGTGTATTCTCGCGCGCGATGAGATGGAGGGAGAGGTAGCTATTGAAATATAAGTAATATTGAAAGAAGGTATATTATACATACAGTTCAACCCCTTACAGGCTAACTTCTTTCAAATTGGCCTGTTGAAGGAATTGAAAGAAGTGCCGGGCGGCCTCGTCGCCCTGCGCCTGACCTGACCAGACCACCCTTCGGGGCTTGGCGAGACCGCAGCCTTCACCGGCCAGCCCTCTCGCCTTGCTCATCAAATCGAAGAGGAGGTCTGCATGACCCAACCCACACAAACTCCGCGCTGCATCCTTGCGCTTGATCTAGGCACCACCACAGGCTGGGCCCTGCGCGGCTTTGACGGCCTGATCACCAGCGGGACAGCGTCGTTTAAACCCGGCCGCTACGATGGTGGTGGTATGCGCTATCTTCGGTTCACCAACTGGCTAACGGAACTCGATCGGCTGTCTGGACCGATTGCAACGATCTGGTTCGAGGAAGTTAGAGCCCACAGAGGTGTGCATGCGAGCCATGTCTATGGGGGCCTGATGGCGTCACTGACAAGCTGGGGCGAGTTGAGGGGCATTCCCTATGAGGGCGTGCCCGTTGGCACCATCAAGCATCACGCTACCGGCAAGGGCAACGCGCCAAAGCAAGCGATGATTGATGCGGCCCGCACCCGAGGGTTCAGCCCGGCTGATGACAATGAGGCTGACGCCATCGCCATCCTGCATTGGGCCATCGAGACCCGGGGAGGTGTGGCATGAGGTTTACACCCAGAGGCTATGGTGGACACCGCCGTGATCCCGATCAGGTCAAACGGGACGGTTGGCACGAACAGGGTGTGCTGGCTGTCAGCATCGAAGATCAGCGCCTGACCTGGCCGGAACGTGAATTGGTCGAACAATTGGGCACAAAACTATATGGGCCACGCCCCACCGGGGAGGTGCGCCATGGGTGAGAAAAAGACCTGGACCGCCGACGATGTCGCGGATCATTTCGAAGAAGCGTTCCGCACGCTGCGCAAGCTGCCACCGGTCAAGGCAACTGGGTACTTCAACGCCTGGCCTGACATCGCGCGGACCAGCCGTGAGATCGCTGCTATGGAACCACAGCCGATGCGGGTCTGGCCGTCGGCGGCGTCGATCACACGGCTCGAGCAGACCTTCGATTGGGTGCTTTGGATTGAAGAGGCTGAGCGCAAGCTGATCTGGTCGCGGGCGGCCCGTGTGCCTTGGAAGCAGATCAGCGGTGAACTTGGCGTTGACCGCACGACGGCATGGCGCAAGCACAAGCTCGCATTGACCAAGATCGCGTCGCGCTTGAATGTCTGAACGAATCCAATGTGTTGCAACACTTTTGTGTTCGACACATGCAACAGTTTCGTGCTATCCGTAGGGCATAATGGGGAGAGTGCGTTGGAAGACGGCTCTCCCCGTTTTTGTTGGTGGATACTTCGCTGGTTTCTGGTTTCCAGCTAGGGGTCCAGCTGGCATCCAGCGCGCTAACCCACTGAATTCACGGGTCCTTCCTGGCCCCAAACGTATACGGGGGGGCAAGGCTCGGGACTTCGCTAGCGTCAGGGCGATTTTTTTGGGAGTCCACCCCGGTCGGAATCCACCCTTGAGCGACTAAAATATTCGTAAAATCAGTGGCCTAGCTGGACCCCGCAGGTGGATACCTGCTGGACTCCGGAAGCCAGCTGGAATCCACCCTGGGGTCCACCTGCGGAATCCAGCCGGACCCCACCGTAGGAAGCCACCGCGCTGCCCGTCGATGGGCGCGCGTGCCAATCTATCGAACAGGATTATCCCCATGACCCTCGCCTTCGCCCCGGAGCGGATCGAGACCTGGCCGCTTGCGCGCCTGCAGCCCTACGCGAAGAATGCAAAGATGCATGGGCCTGACCAGGTCGCGAAGATCGCCGCCAGCATGGCCGAGTTCGGCTGGACCGTGCCTTGCCTCGTGGGCGAGGACGGGGAGCTGATTGCTGGTCATGGCCGGGTGCTGGCGGCAACGCAACTCGGGCTCGCCGAAGCGCCGGTCATCGTGCTCGGGCATCTGACCGAGGCGCAGCGCCGGGCCTATCGTTTGGCTGATAACAAACTGACAGAACTCGGAACCTGGGATGAGGCGCTGCTGTCGGCAGAACTACAGGATTTGCTGGCGGAGGATTATGACCTGTCGCTGATCGGGTTCGACGATGGCGAACTGGATGCCTTGCTGTCGAATGAGCCGGAAGGCGATACCGGCGGGGGCGCAGATCCCGACGAGGCTCCAGAACCCGCTGAGGATCCGGTCAGCCGCCCGGGCGATCTGTGGCTTCTTGGCGGCAATCGACTGCTCTGCGGGGACGCGACGGTGACCACCGATGTCGAGCGCGTGCTTGATGGTGCGCGGGCCAACCTCACGTTTTGCGATCCGCCCTATAACGTTGATTACGCCGGCGGCGTCGGCGCCGAAAAAGCCGGCAAGGGGCGCAGGATCAAGAATGACGCCCTTGGCGACGGGTTCGGGCAGTTCCTGTATGACGCCTGTGTGTTGATCAACCTCTACACGGATGGGGCGGTCTATATCTGCATGTCCTCGTCCGAACTGCACACGCTGCAGGCGGCCTTCAAGGAAGCGGGTGGCCATTGGTCGACCTTTGTCATCTGGGCCAAGGATCGCTTCACGCTCGGCCGATCCGACTACCAGCGGCAATATGAGCCCATCCTTTATGGCTGGCCGGACCGGGCGAAACGGCATTGGTGTGGGGATCGCGATCAGGGGGATGTCTGGCAGATCCCGCGGCCGCACAAGAACGATCTGCACCCGACCATGAAACCCGTTGCATTGGTCGAGCGGGCGCTGCGCAACTCCAGTCAGCGCAGCGACCTGGTGCTTGATCCCTTCGGCGGCAGCGGCACCACGTTGATTGCGGCAGAGGCGACGGGCCGGCGGGCCGCGGTCCTGGAACTCGACCCGAAATACGTCGATGTGATCGTCCAGCGCTGGCAGCAATTCACGGGCCGAGAAGCGGTGCTTGCGGAGACAGGCCGCAGCTTTGACGAAGAGGCGGCGTTGCGAAAGGCCGGCCCATGACCCAGTCGCGTGCCATGTCTTTTGTCGAGGCCGCGACGAACGTCGTCGTGGGCTACGTCCTCGCCATCGCCACGCAGATTGTCGTGTTCCCTTGGTTTGGTATCGAAGCCGCGCTGGGGGAGCATCTGGCAATCGGCCTTGCCTTCGTAGGTGTCTCCTTGGCGCGTGGTTATCTGCTGCGGCGGCTGTTCGAGACAATCCGGATGCGGGGCGCGGAATGAAGAACCGCCGCCCGATGCGGGACGGCGGCAACAATGTCGTCGTGGCGCATGGCGTCAGTCACCGGCGATCATGTAAGCCCTTCCGCGCCCCTCGACCTTCTCGGATGTGATCGTGAGGCCGAGCTTTTTCTTGAGCGCGCCGGAGAGGAAGCCTCTCGTGGTATGTCCAGCCCAGTTCGTGACGGCCATGATCATCAGTCGAAAGCGTAAGACTGCAAAAAGCGCCCCGCCCTCATGGCACAAGAGTTGAAGGCGCATTTCATACCAATGGGCGAGACCCTCTTGTTTCTGCAGCAGCATGTGCCGCTGCGACACCATTGTCGGGGATCGGCTCGGAAGTATATCGTGAGGTATGGGATCAGACGTCACAGGACAGCACGCACCGCGATCCGGGCCGCCATCGGGAGGAGAGGCGCCGACCGAGCACCGTCGGCGTCTGTTACCTCAGAACCTGGACGCGACCCTGCGGTATCTCACGGACGAAGACCTGAACCGCCTTCTGGTCGCCGTGACGAAAGAACGCGAGCGGCGTGGCGTCTTGGTTGCTGCCGCGCAGCCTCCGTCTGTTGGGGTGCCGGAGCTTGCAGTCTCCGGCACATCGAGGGTCGAGGGACTGACCCAATCGCAAATCAATCTCATCCGGGCCTCGATCAAGGCGGGCGTGAAGCCCAGTGTGCTGTCCCGGCAGTTCGGGATTAGCCAGGCGCAAATCCGGGCGGCGTTGAAGGCATGAAAAAATGGGCCAGCACGCGGCTGGCCCAGTTTATCGCGAGGGAGCGGTGCAGTCGGCACCGCTCTAAACGACTGAGGGTTCGTACAGGCAGAAACCTCCAAACGCACGATCGTGACGTGGGAGGATTCTGCAAGGGCAGGACACTACTCATGAGTATTGATCAAGATATCACGCCAGATCTTGCGTCATCAAGCGATACACGCGCCCCCGACCTTCTGCCTTCTCCGAGATCACCTTGAGTCCAAGCTTTCTCTTGAGTGCTCCGGAGAGAGCGCCGCGTACGGTGTGTGGCTCCCATTGAAGCGCAGTGGCCAGCTCCTCGATGGTCGCGCCCTTGGGACGGGACAGCATGTCGATGAGCGCCTCCTGCTTGGTGCCGCGGCGGCGGTGCACGGGTGCTGCCGTGGCAATGCCCTGTTCGGGGTCCTCTGCCTGCGCACCCGGATTGTCGGCGATCCCGAGGATGCTGTAGGCAAGCGATGTGGCGCGCAGTGTGATCGGGCCGCGCTCCTCGTCATGCCGATAGACGGTGTTGAGGTCGGTTGCCGGGGTTTCCTCGATCAGGCCCTGCTTCAGAAGACTTTTGCAGACATTTCCGACGGCGCCGCCCTTGATGCTGGCGGTAACGGGAAACACCATTGCGTCCGCGCGCGCGCAAGCGGCGGAAAGAATGATGGCTTGGGTGTCGGACAGCTGGATCTGGGTCATGGGTCGTCTCCGGTTTTGGCCCGCGCGACATGCGGGGGGCTTCTACCGGGTAAAGCCCGCCTGCGCGGGCTGTCAGAACCGGGCTGTGCGGGATCAATCGCTTTGGGCCATGCTCGCGGCGACAGCGAAGTGCTGAACCCAGCCGGTCAGGTAGGGCAGCCCCGCGGGGATGCCCTGCTCGCGCTCGGTCTTGCGATCGATGCGCCAGCCCTGCCAGCGGCGGATTGCGGCGGCGATGGCGGGCTCGAGCCCGATGTTGCAGCCGGTCATGTTGCCGACCACATCATCGGCGAAATGCCGGCCCATCCGGCTGTCGAGAAAGTCGCGGATGCCCATCATCTCGTCCTCGCTGTCGGCGTGGATGGCTTCGGCGATCAGGCGCGAGGCGAGCGTCCAGACTTCCGCGCTGTGGCGGTCGCGCTCTGGGCAGCGGGTCAGGGTGCCGAAAAAACCGTAATCCTCGTTGCGGCTGGGAAGGCAGGGGTACGTGGTCATTGGCCCGCCCTCCATTCGATCCAGCCGCTTTTTGTGAACATGTAGGTGTGGGAGAAATCGCAACGTGGCTCAGGATAGACAATTGGCGCGCGCGGCGGGTCGAAGCAGTCCAGCGCCTCAGCGGTGACCTGCCGCATTTCCTTCGCTGCGAGAATGTCCTCGGGCGTCCATGCAGCCAGTGCGGGCAGCATGTGGCTGGGGTAGCCGTCAAAGTGCACATAAGTGTGGGCCCATTCCTCGGGGCCAATCTGGATGGCGATCTGTGCGCGCGTGCTCATAGCGGGATCCTCACTTCTGTTCCGCGGTCAACGCCAGAAGAACGGCGGCCATACCGCCGAGGTATTCGCTCCGGCGGAACACGATCTCGTCGATGTGACCGGCGTTATCGATGCTGGGGTCGACGGCTAGGCTGTCGGCATGCTGGGGCATCAAGCGTTGTGCTTCGGCGTTGTAGCGTTCTGCGAGGGTCATGAGCGCGTCTCCGATCGAGTTTTGGACTGATGAGACGGTCGCTCTGCAGGGGCGGTTAATCAACTTAATTCGCAGCAATTACATTGCTTTAGTTTCTCTCTCTGGTGCTAATGTGAACATTGCAAGTTGTAGGTTTCAACGCCCTTCGACCTCGTAGCAAGGCTCTTGGCAAAATTTGGCAAGACGGGTAAGATCGGACGCATGACAACGATGAACATCTCCCTGCCCGATGCGCTGAAGACCTATGTTGATGAACAGGTCACCGGACGCGGCTATGGTACGTCCAGCGAATATGTCCGCGAGCTGATCCGCAAGGATCAGGATCGTCAGAGGCTGCGCGGTTTGCTGCTTGAGGGCGCAGCGTCGCCAGCGGGTGAGCCCATCGATCAGGATTATTTCGCGAGCTTGCGCGCCCGTGTTTCGAGCTCGGGCAAGGCGTGAGCGGCAAGCCTGTCGTGCCAAGAGCGCGCGCCCGTCAGGATGTTGATGACGCTCTCACGTACTATTTGCAGGAAGCGGGTGAGGATGTCGCGCTGCGGTTTATTGAGGCATTGGAGGCGGCCTATTGGCATCTGTCAACGCATCCTGCGAGCGGATCGCTTCGCTACGCCTATGAGTTGGATTTGCCGGGCTTGAGGGCGTGGCCTTTGCGAGGCTTTCCCTGGCTTGTTTTCTACGCCGAGGCCGACCAACACGTTGATGTCTGGCGTGTCCTTCACGGCAGCCGAGATATCCCGAAATGGATGGGTGAGGGGCTCGGCAACGAATAATTGGGAGAGAGCCGCATGCAAGGCATGAGCGAGCGCCAATACGCCGCCCATGTCGGGTTGTCGCGCGGCGCGATTCAGAAGGCTAAGGATACCGGCCGGCTGGTCCTCTTTGCTGATGGCAGCATTGACGCCGTAGCCAGTGATGAACGTCGCGCGACGATGACCGATCCGGCGAAATCCCGCGCCACGCCAAGCGCCCCGAAAGCCACCGCACCCAAGATGAAACCTGTCCCAGAGGCTGCCGTGGCTGCGGTCGGGGAAACGCTGCGCGACGAAGGTCTGCCCGCCCCGGTCGCGGGCGGCGGCACGACGTTCCTGCAGGCCAAGACGGCCAATGAAGTGCTGAAGGCGCAGGAACGTCGTCTGCGACTGCAAAAGCTGAAAGGCGAGTTGATCGATCGGGCTCGCGCACTGTCGCTGGTTTTTCGGCTGGCGCGGCAGGAGCGTGATGTCTGGGTCAACTGGCCCGCGCGGGCGGCCGCGTTGATGGCGGCAGATTTGGGCGTTGAGCCCGCCGCAATGCAGAAAGTTTTGGAAAAACATGTCCGTGCCCAGCTCGACGATCTTGCCGAGGTCAAACCTGATCTCCGATGATGCGGACGATATGCCGGATTTCGATGGCGCGGCAGAAATCCTGCGCGCCTGGGGCGCGGGTCTCACGCCGGATGCGGACCTGACCGTATCCCAATGGGCGGACCGACATCGGATGCTTTCGGGGCGCGCGTCGGCAGAACCTGGTCGGTATCGCACGGCCCGCACGCCTTATATGGCCGAGATCATGGACCGGCTGTCGCCTGGGGACCCGGCACAACGGATCGTGTTCATGAAGGCGGCGCAGGTTGCAGGTGCGACGCACTTCCTTTGGTCACGCGCTGACGCACATGAAGTGCTCGATGTGCTCGTCATTGACGAAGCAGCGCAGATGTCTCTGGCCAATGTCCTGGCAGTTGCTCAGAGCGCGAAGGCTCTGATCTTGCTTGGAGATCCGCAACAGCTGGACCAGCCCATGCAGGGCACGCATCCGGATGGCACAGGTGTCTCCGCGCTTGAGCATGTTCTTTCCGGCACACATACGATTTCCGACGACGAGGGCCTTTTCCTGGAGGAAACCTGGCGCTTGCACCCTGAGATTTGCCGGTTCAATTCCGAGCTCTTCTATGACGACAAGCTGCACTCTGTAGAGGGATGCGAGCTGCAGGAAATCCGCGGTGGCGGGTCCCTAGCCGGAACGGGTCTGAGGTTTCTCCCTGTTGAGCATTCAGGCAATCAAAATTCTTCGTTTGAGGAGGCCGATGCCGTTGCCGGACTTGTCGAGGAAGTTTTGTCCGGTGAGCCAACATGGATTGACCGGGAAGGTCAGGAAAATCCCTTAACGCTCGAGGACATCCTGATCATCGCGCCGTACAATGCGCAGGTCTTTGAGATTCAGCAGCGCCTGCCTGGCGCGCGCGTTGGGACTGTTGACAAGTTCCAGGGCCAGGAGGCACCCATAGCGATTTACTCGATGGCGACATCGAGCCATGCTGACGCACCGCGGGGCATGGAGTTCCTATACAGTGCAAACCGCTTCAACGTTGCAATCTCGCGGGCGAAGTGTGTTGCGGTCTTGGTCGCGTCGCCAAGGGTCTTCGAGGCGGAATGTCGGACTCCGCGGCAGATGCAGTTGGCAAATGCGTTCTGCAGGTACCTGGAGCTATCTCAGAGCATCAAACGAAGATAGGAGACTATGAAAAAAATTCTTGAGGAATTGATGGATCGCTTTGTTGAAATCCATGGGGTTCAAGATCTGAACCTGCCACCTCACCAATTGGAGTTTGAGGGCGCCGTTTATACAAGGCCCCAGCCACTGCGGAACGCTCGAGGAGTTTACCTGTTTTTCCGTGATCAGGAGTGAGTAGAGCGACGTTCAGTACGAAGTCGCTTCGCTCGATCAAAACCGAAGAAATTCAGAAAGTTAGGAATTTGCCCGGAGTTCGCCGGGTGTTCTCGCGTGTCGCCAGTTTAGTAGAGACTGGTTCGCATTGGTCTCCCAGCACCGGTCTCTTTCTATCCGCGCTCCACCTAAATCGAGACGGATTCAAAAAGTGACGCCTTTTCAGTGCTTTGGCGGCATCAAGACTGAAGATGGGTCAAATCTCGGTGAAAATACCGGGTCAGTTCTCAGTGACAATCAACAGACAACTGTCCAGTTTTTCGGGATCACTTCAGTCCACCGGAGTGTGCGAAGGGCAGGATTTTTAGACGAATTTCCTTTTATTGAAATTTTATAATTTACTGAATTTTTAGATAGTTGCGTCTCGAGTAAAAAACTGCTTACTTTTCTCTTGGAGGCGGGAGAGGGGCGAATCTGTTGTTTTTGATTGATAAAAAGAGACATGAGAAAGCTTTTTCGTCAGCGGGCACGCCCTACGTTCAGGCGTTTCGCAGCTCTTTCGGATACCGCTTTAGCTCCTGCCACTCAATTGTGGCAGGGTCGGGTTGGCTAACGGGTTTCGTGCTGAAAGAGCCGTTTCGGTTTAGAACAGGGCTAGGCGCATCCGTGTGCCGTCTGATCGTGATTTTTTTATTTTTCGCATTCGTAGTTTTTCCCTCATCCGCGTCTGCTCAGACGACAGCACAGTGCTATAATTCCGCGAATGTCGGCACAGTCGGTCAGGCCGGTTGGGCCGGCTGCGCGGGGATGCTTATCGTCGATGACGCGACGCTGCGAGGTGCGGGTTCGGATGCGACAGGCACCGGAGACAATAGCTTTGCTATCACCTCGGGCGGCGTAACTTACACGTTTGCTGACGACGGTCTCAACGTATTCACCGGGCAGGTGACGGATATGAGCAGTCTATTCTACGCGACGTCGTTTAATGGGGATATTGGGTATTGGGACACGTCGAGGGTGACGAATATGACATCCATGTTCGCAAATGCCGCCGCCTTCAACCAGAATATAGGGGGGTGGGACACGTCGAGCGTGACGGATATGACATCCATGTTCGCATTCACCTCCGCGTTCAACCAGAATATAGGGGGGTGGGACACGTCGAGCGTGACGGATATGACATCCATGTTCTATAAAGCCACCGCCTTCAACCAGAATATAGGGGGGTGGGACACGTCGAGGGTGACGGATATGAGAGCCATGTTCGCAAATGCCGCCGCCTTCAACCAGGATATAGGGGGGTGGGACACGTGGAGCGTGACGAATATGAGTTGGACGTTCTATTATGCCACCGCCTTCAACCAGGACCTCTCGAGCTGGTGTGTTGCAAATTTAGGGGAGTATTCAAAACGTCAAAACTATGACAGTGGAGCAACATCCTGGAGTGAGCCCCGGCCTAACTTTGGGGCCACCTGCTCCACGGGCGCTGCGTCGCAGTTGGTTGTTGCGACGGCGCCGGTTGGTGGTGCGAATGGCGCGGTTCTTGGGAGGCAGCCGATCGTGGACATCCGGGATGCGCAGGGCAACGTTGTGAGGTCTGACAGCACGACGCAAGTGACGGTTTCGATCAGCGGTGGCACGGGCGGCGCGCTTGGCGGGACGCAGACTGTTACGGCGTCGAGCGGTGTTGTGACGTTCAGTGATGTGACGCTGTCGGGTTTGACCTCTGAAACCTACACGCTGAGCTTTGTGGACACGGGGTCTTCTGCGGCCTTCTCGGCGGTGACGTCGAATGTGACGCTTTCTGGGTCGGGCGCTGCGTCGCAGTTGGCTGTTGCGACGGCGCCGGTTGGTGGTGCGAATGGCGCGGTTCTTGGGACGCAGCCGATCGTGGAGATCCTGGATGCGCAGGGCAACGTTGTGACGTCTGACAGCACGACGCAAGTGACGGTTTCGATCAGCGGTGGCACGGGCGGCGCGCTTGGCGGGACGCAGACTGTTACGGCGTCGAGCGGTGTTGTGACGTTCAGTGATGTGACGCTGTCGGGTTTGACCTCTGAAACCTACACGCTGAGCTTTGTGGACACGGGGTCTTCTGCGGCCTTCTCGGCGGTGACGTCGAATGTGACGCTTTCTGGGTCGGACCTACATATTCCAAGTAGTCCAGGTGAAGATGGAACGGACTTGGCATCTTCAGAGAGCACGGGTTCGGTGGATTCCGTCGTTACGATGAATGTAGTCCTGCGCGACAGGTTTGGCACAGCTCTTGGAAACGACTTTACGGGGCCGACACGAGTAACGGGGGTTACCTTTGCAATCACACAAGGCCCCGCCGATGCAGTGCTTTCTGCGAATCCTTCTGGCACCTCGGTACTCGCGCCAGCGCAAGGAACTGGTGTCGTTACTGCGAACTTGATCTCTCCCACACCTGGCAATGTGGTGGTTTCGTCAACGATCCATTTTGCTGGTCAACCGAGTGTTGCGCTTCCTTCAACGGTAAGCATCAATATACTGCCGTCTGCTTTGGTGCAGAGCTTAACGGTTCGCACACATCCTGTTGGAGCGGGTGATGCCGAACCTCTTGCAGTCCAGCCCGTTGTGGAATTGCGCGACGGATCAGGCAATGTTGTGACGTCAGACAACTCAACTGAAGTGCGCGCAATTTTGCGTCCGCTTACGTCGGGTTCAAGCGCAAGTCTAAATATGAGTTGCCGACCGGCACCCGACCAGTCCTGTCGTCTTGATGCTGGATCTGTTGTGGCTCGGGCCGTTAATGGCGTCGTCACTTTCGATAGGATCGTTGTGGATGGGGCGTTGGGAGAAGCCTATGTGCTCGAGTTCACGGAAGTGACTATTTCTCCCAACGCGCCAGTCTTTAGGGCAATTACGTCTAATCCATTCTCCTTGACCGGGGCACTGGAGGCGGTTCGCGCGGATCTGAGTAACATCCTCTATGAAGACCTTAGGGAAACGGTTGAAGAGCAACAAGACCGCTTCAACGATATGGCCGCAGGCGCTCTTGCCCGACTGCGCGCGGGAGCAAATGTTCCGCATTGTGGCGACCTTGAAAGTCCTGATATCGACGGGGCGCTTGACGCCAATCCCGAAGGCATTCGCACAAACGGAACCTGGGGAGGACATCTTTTCGATTGCACGTCAAATACTCATATCATCACCGATGGCTCGTTTGCTTTAAGGTACACGGCGGCACATGAGCTCGAGTTTAATCTTGACTACACGCGTCAAGAGGAACGTTTCCTGAGCTCAGCTGACTTGCGCGGTTGGTTTGTGGGTGGTTATCTGCAGCGCAACGCGATCACAGGCAAAGCCACGGGGGCGATCGATGGCGTTGGAATGAACGCCGGCATCTACGGCGCCCTACAGCTTCAGGATGCACTTTACCTCGACTACTATTCAAGTATAGCGGCGGGCCTACACAGCTTCTCGTTGACATTCCCACAAGCTGGGAACACGAGTATCGTTACCGACGGTCAGTATCAATACGCTGCTGTACTTGGAGGTGCAGCTCTGTCTGGCAAGTACGAGTTCGAAACCTTCACTCTCGCGCCTCGAATGGGTTTCGAAGGCGCATATGCCTGGAGCAGCGATGCCACTGTGCAGCTTTATGGCGGCTTGGAAACTGGGTCTGTTGATATTCCGGACTATAGAGGTCTGCGTCTCTTTATTGAGCCAACTTTTCGTTGGGATCAAACATATCTGGAGGGTGTCGTTAACGAGATTGCCCTGACGACGGAAGTCACCCCATCGCTGTCCTGCCGCCATTACGGCCAGGAGCAAGGTAACCGTTGCGGCTGGGGCCTTGAGTTTGCGGTGACACGGCAAGACGACGCAACGACTGGGTCGATCATAGCTCTTGAGGGCAATTATAGCTTCAGCTACCCAAATGATAGATGGAGTCTTGGGCTGAAGATGTCCCATCCCTTATGGAGAGGTCTCGCTCAAAATGAGTTCAGTGCGACGATCGACAATAATCACGCCATAGTCCTGGGGGGGCAATTGCGTATGGAATGGTGATGCCGCGCGCTCCTGACGCTGAACACTTCCCAGACCACAAGTTTGACAGCAAGGGGCCGCGCATCTCATGAAAGCTCTCGACGGAAAGATTGCCCTGGTCACAGGCGGGGCACGCGGAGTCGGTCGCGCGATCTGCATGGCGATGGCTGATGCGGGGGCAAGGGTGGCTGTGGCCGACCTGCGGGAGGATGACGCGCGCGCGACGGCTTCCGAGGTCGGCGGCATGGCCGTCGCGATGAATATGGCCGATGCGGCATCAATCGCCACAGGCGTGGCCATTGTCTACGTGGAATGGGGCGGAATCGACATTCTGGTCAACAACGCGGGCATCTTCAACATGGCCTCGCTCGACAAGGTCACGCACGAGGCCTATCGCCACAAATATATTATGAACGTGGGCGGCGCGATCTTCGCGGCGCAGGCCGTGGAGCCCTCGATGAGGCGCTGTCAGACAAATGCGAACCAGTCTCTGAATGGCCAGTGACGGTCGCGTTATGCCGTACCGAGTTGGCGCCACTCGGCGAGAGCGGCGGTGCGGTTAAGCTTGAAATTGGCCCGTGAATATAGATGTCTTTCTTGGTTGAAATGGTTGTGGACTGAGGCGTGTACGGCGACGAATTTCTGTAACGTTCGCATGCTGCGGAACCGCTGCATGGCTCGTTCTCGTCGCCGAAACGGCAAGTGTGAATTCTCGGCTCGATTGTTTTTCCAGCGCCCAGTTTCCTGCCGGTCTGCGTTGCCAACGACTTTCATCGCAGCGCCGTAAGATCGTAGTTTGTCGGTCACCAAGCTATGCGGGTTGCCGTGACGTTTCATCGTGTTCCTGAGGAACTTCAATGCCGCTTTGCGATCCCGTCGCTTGGTGACATAGCTTTCAAGCACCTCACCCTCGTGATCTACGGCGCGCCACAAGTAGTGGGTTTCACCGTTGATCTTTACGAACACCTCGTCCAAATGCCATTGCCAATTCGAATGAGCACTAAGTTGCTGAACCCGTTTTCTTCGGATCTCAGCGGCAAACATCGGACCAAAACGGTTCCACCAGAACCGCACCGTTTCGTGGCTGATATCGATGCCACGTTCATGCAACAGATCCTCGACATTGCGAAGGGAAAGTGGAAACCGGACATACATCATCACCGCCAAGCGGATGATCTCTGGGCTGGTTTTGAAATACCTAAAAGGGGAGCGTTTTGTCATCCGGTGACGCTAGTCGGTCGCCTTGCCCGCCTCAAGCTAGTTTCCTCTGACACTCACGCGTCAGGAAGTGCTCGCAATCAACTGAAAAAATGTCGCGCAGAGTTTCGCTCAAGCCCAAAATGGCTGCCTCTGGCACGGGAGAGAGTTAGCGGCCAGGTTGGCTCCCTCCGCCAGCTTCCTTTTTTATCAATTGTTTGGTCTGGTGGGCCTTGGATTGCGTATTGCTCTTAAAGAGAGCAAAAGCGAGACTCCTATGCAGGGCAAAGACCTTATCGTTATCCTTGGCGACCAGCTCAGTCATGCATTGAGCGCGCTTGAGGCGAGCTCTGCGGAAAATTCAGTTGTTCTCATGGCGGAGGTGGCTGAGGAGGCCTCATACGTTTGGCATCACAAGAAGAAACTGGCCTTCGTTTTCTCAGCAATGCGTCATTTCTCTCAAGCTCTTTCTGCTGACGGTTGGGATGTGCGCTATCGTAGGCTGGATGATGAACATAATTGCGGCTCTTTGACCGGTGAAGTTTCTGCCTTGTTGGAGGAAGGCGGGTTTGAGCGCGTTGTCATGACTGAGGCGGGAGAGCAGCGCGTCAGTGCGGCCTTTGAAGCGGTGAGCAAAGACTGGGTTGTGCCGCTTGTCGTCTTGCCTGATGCGCGGTTTTTGGCAACGCGTGAAGCATTTGCCAGCTGGGCCGACGGGCGCAAACAGCTTCGGATGGAGTATTTCTATCGCGAGATGCGGCGCAAGACGGGGCTCTTGATGCAAGGTGATCAACCAGAAGGCGGACAATGGAACTTTGATGCTGAAAACCGCAAGCCAGCTAAGGCAGATTTGTTTATGCCGCAGCCCTTTCGTGTGGAGCCTGACGCCATCACTCAAGATGTGCTTGAGATGGTGGAGCGCGAGCGAGGGGCGCATTTTGGCGTTTTGGACGGGTTTTGGTTTGCGGTAGAGCGGCCACAGGCTCTTGAGGCGCTTGAGCAGTTTACCCGCGAGGCTTTGCCGCGTTTTGGCGATTATCAAGATGCGATGCTGACAGGGGAGCCGTTTCTTTATCACTCTGTTTTGGCGCAATATATTAATATCGGGCTTCTTGATCCGCTTGAAGTCTGTCGGCGGGTGGAGCGCGCTTATTGTGAGGGGCAGGCTCCGCTCAATGCTGTGGAAGGTTTTATTCGTCAGATCATTGGCTGGCGCGAATACATGCGTGGAATCTACTGGCTTAAGCCTGAGGGCTATACTGATCAGAACTTTCTTGGTGCGCGCCGTGATCTGCCCCGGCTTTACTGGACAGGTGAAACAGGTATGGCGTGTATGGCAGCCGCGATTGGCCAGACACGTCAAGAGGCCTACGCGCATCATATCCAGAGGCTGATGGTGACAGGAAATTTTGCCATGCTGGCGGGAATTGATCCCAAGCAAGTCCATGAATGGTATCTGGCTGTGTATGCTGACGCTTATGAGTGGGTGGAAGCGCCCAATGTGATTGGCATGAGCCAGTTTGCCGATGGTGGTTTTCTGGGTTCAAAGCCCTATGCGGCGAGCGGAAACTACATCAACAAGATGTCGGATCATTGCGGCGGCTGTAAATACAGTGTGAGCCAGAAGACAGGTGAAGGGGCGTGTCCATTCAATGCTCTCTACTGGGATTTTCTCGTCCGCAATGAAGGCAAGCTGCGGGGCAACCCCCGTCTTGGGCAAATGTATGCCACGTGGGGGCGAATGAGTGAGATAAAGCAGCAAGAGTACCTTCAGAGCGCCGCGAAGACGCTGGATGAGATCGAGACGCTATGAGGGGGCAAGACCTGCAAGTTGTCTGGTTCAAGCGTGATCTGCGGGCCTTTGATAACCGAGCTTTGGCGGCTGCAGCAGCGCGTGGGCCTGTGCTGCCCCTTTATGTGGTGGAGTCAGAGCTTTGGGCGCAGCGGGATATGTCCGCGCGGCAGTGGGAGTTTATTGCTGAAACACTCGTGGAGCTTCGGGAGGAGATGGCAAAGCTTGGGCAGGGGCTTGTCGTGCGTCGCGGAACCATGTGTGAGGTTTTGGATAGGATCAGAACAGAGCATGGTCACTTCACGCTTTGGGCGCATGAAGAAACGGGCAATGGCTGGACCTTTGCACGTGACAGGCGCGTTGCTGGATGGTGTCGCGCATCTTGCATGCCGTTTTATGAGTTGAAGAACCACGGTGTCACGCGCGCTATGGCCACACGGAACGGCTGGGCGACCTCGTGGGACAGCTTTATGAACGAACCCCTTACAACTGCCCCCAAACTTCAGCCTTTGGCAGGTGTTGATCTTGGACATATCCCGTCATCAAAGGACTTGGGGCTTGCGCCTGACCGCTGCGACGGACGGCAAAGAGGCACACGCCGCGAGGGTCTTGGGATACTCAGTAGTTTTCTGACTGAGCGCGCGCCACCCTATCGTAAAGCTATGTCTTCGCCGCTTGCCGGTGCGCAACATTGCTCGCGTCTCTCGCCGTATCTGGCGTGGGGTGCGCTTTCGATGCGAGAGGTACATCAGGCGAACGAGCGTCGGCGTGCTGACGTAGCGGTGTTGCCGTCAGTTGACAGGCGCCTAAATGGCGCGCTCAAGGCCTTCTCAGGGCGGCTCCATTGGCACTGTCACTTCATTCAAAAGCTCGAAGATGCGCCGAGGCTTGAGTATGAGAACTTGCATCGTGCTTATGACGGGCTGCGGCCAAAGGCGGCGGATGCGACACGCTTAGGCGCTTTTTCCGAGGGCGAAACAGGTCTGCCTTTTGTGGATGCGTGTATGCGCAGTTTGCGCGCAACAGGCTGGCTCAATTTTCGGATGCGGGCCATGGTGCAGGCTGTTGCGAGTTATTATCTTTGGCTTCCGTGGCAAGAAAGCGGAGCTGTTCTGGCGCGCCTCTTTACAGACTATGAGCCAGGCATTCATTGGAGCCAAGTCCAGATGCAGTCTGGGACAACCGGGATGAACACTGTGCGGATTTATAACCCAGTAAAGCAGGGGTATGATCAGGATCCGACTGGGGCTTTTACACGGCGTTGGCTGCCTGAACTTGTCGATATTGACGATGAGTACTTGCAAGAGCCGTGGCGTGCGCCAAATGCGGCGCAAATTTTGGGGCGGGCTTATCCTGAGCCTGTGGTGGAGCCGGGCGCAGCTTCAAAGGCTGCGCGAGAGGCCGTCTGGGCGGTACGCAAGGGGCCATCGTTTCGGGAAGAGGCGCAGCGGCTCTTGGTTAAACATGCGTCTCGCAAGCCTGCGCGCGGGCGCGGTAAGAGCGCAAAGAAGGCTATGGACAAGACGCAAATGAGTTTCTCCTTTGGGGGCGATAAAGAATGAAGATGCGTCGCAAGGGGGATCTGCCCCAGAAAATCTGTGCCTGTTGCGGGAAGCCGTTTGACTGGCGAAAAAAATGGGAAAAAGTCTGGGCGGAAGTTCGGTATTGCTCTGAGCGGTGTAAGAGAGAACGCCATAAGAAATAAGGCGTTGCCTTGACCGCTTGGGGCGCTAGTCTGGCCACAAAAGGGAGAGAATTGATATGAAGCTTTTGCGCGTTGGGCCTGTGGGCCAAGAAAAACCTGCCTGTCTGGATGTGACGGGTGTGATCCGTGATCTAACAGGCGTGACTGCAGATTTTGAAGGTGAGGGAGTATCTCTCGACGCGCTTGAAGCTTTGAAGGGCGTCGATTTGTCAGCACTTCCTGCCGTTGAGGGCAACCCACGGATTGGTGCGGCTGTTGCGCGGGTCGAAACGTTTTATGCGATCGGCTTGAATTATGCGCAACATGCGGCTGAAGCCGGTATGGAGCCGCCTAAAGAGCCCATTTTGTTTAATAAATCCGCTTCTTGCCTTGCTGGGCCGAATGATGCGCTGACCTTGCCAAAGGGTTCTGAGAAGAGCGACTGGGAAGTTGAACTGGGGGTCGTTATTGGCAAACGTGCGCAGGATGTCAGCGTCGAAGAGGCTCTGAGTTATGTGGCAGGCTACTGTGTGATCAATGACGTGTCAGAGCGTGCCTACCAGATTGAGCGTGGGGGGCAGTGGACGAAGGGCAAGTCGGCTCCTGGCTTTGGACCTGTGGGACCTTATTTGGTCACAGCGGATGAGGTGCCTGATCCGCAGGCGCTTGGGCTAAGGTTGAGTCTTAACGGCGAAATGGTGCAGAATAATTTCACTTCAGATATGATTTTTTCGGTTGCTGAAATTATTGCACATATGAGCGAGTTTATGGCGCTTGTGCCGGGTGATGTCATCGCGACCGGGACACCTGAAGGGGTGGGCATGGGTATGAAGCCACAGCGCTTCTTGCGCGTGGGCGATGTGATGGAACTTGAAATTGACGGGCTTGGTCGCCAGCGCACCGAAGTGATTTGAAATTAGAAAACGCGGCCCAAAGGGGCCGCGTTTTTACGATCTAAAAATGCGTGGAGTTTATGCGTTGGCTTCACGGATTTTGTTGGCTGCGTCTTTGTCAAACGCTACACTGTTGTCTTCAAACAGCGTATCAAGTTCACCTGAGAGCATCATCTCGGTGATGATGTCGCAACCGCCGACAAACTCGCCTTTGACATAGAGTTGTGGAACGGTTGGCCAATCAGAGTAGTCTTTAACGCCTTGGCGAATGGCTTCATCCGCCAGAACGTTTACGTCTTGATAGTCAACGCCCATAAAATTAAGCACGCCCGCGACGCGTGAAGAAAAGCCACATTGCGGCATTTCTTTTGTCCCTTTCATGTAGAGCACAACATCGTTGGATTTGACGGTTTGATCAATCTGGGTTTTTGCATCGGTCATGATTGTCTCGCTTATTCGGGGGCTTTTGTTGTGAGGGCAAGCGCGTGGAGCTCGCCATTGGGACCGTCCATTTTGCCTTGTAGGGCGGCATAGACAGCGCGTTGTTGCTGAACGCGGTTCTTCCCGCGGAAGCTTTCGTCAATGACCATCGCAGACATATGAACACCGTCGCTGCCCGCGACTGTGATCTCCGCATCTGGAAAGGCTGCGCGCAGGATTGTCTCAAGTTCGTCTGCGTGGATCGCCATGTCTTTCTCTCCTTAGGTCGCTTCACAAAAGATGTAAGCTCGATGTCGCTTTTGCGCAAGCGGCTCAGGCAAAGGTTTCCGCGAAACTGTTGCGATAAATGTTGCGCAGCTCTTCGAGTGGGGCTGTGATTGCGCCGAACGTTATGTCAGAGCCAGTGAACTTGCCTACCGATGTGATTGGCACACCCGCCCGCATAGCCGCGCCCATGAGGGCTTCTGCTTGATCAAAGTTGCAAGCCACAAGATAGCGCGCCTGATCCTCGCCAAAGAGTTCTTGCGTGTTTTCACTATCGATTTGAACACCAACATTTGAAGCTTCGGCCATTTCGAAAGCCGCCATGGCGAGGCCACCGTCAGAAAGATCAAGGCAGGCTGTGATCCATTCGTGGTGATCGCGGATGAAATCACCGTTGCGCTTTTCGGCTGCAAGATCAACGGCTGGGGCGTCCCCTTCTATGCGGTTGAACACTTCGGCAAGAAGGGCCGATTGGCCAAGGTGGCCTTCAGTATCGCCGATCAGAAGCGCAACATGGCCTTCGCGAGCTTGGCCCAAAATGGCTTGGTCTTCGTGAGCGATGAGGCCTACAGCCGCGATCGTCGGGGTGGGGAGAATGCCTGTCCCGTCTGTTTCATTGTAGAGGCTGACATTGCCTGAAACGATTGGCATATCAAGTGCGAGAACCGCTTCGCCGATCCCTTGGATTGCGCCAACGAATTGGCCCATGATCTCTGGCTTCTCGGGGTTGCCGAAGTTGAGGTTGTCGGTGCTGGCAAGAGGCTTTGCGCCTGAAGCTGTCAAGTTTCGATAGGCTTCAGCTACGGCTTGTTTGCCGCCCTCAACGGGGTTGGCCATAACATAACGAGGTGTGACATCCGAGGTGAAGGCCAGTAGCTTGTCAGTGCCATGAACACGCACAACGCCTGCGCCAAAACCTGGCGTGCGAACTGTATCGGCCATAACCATTGTGTCATATTGCTCATAGATCCATTGCTTGCCTGCGTAGTTTGGCGAGGCGAGAAGAGCCTTGAGGCCATCGACTGGGTCAACCTGCGGCACATCGCTGTTGACGAGCGGTGTTGCAGCAGGTGTCGCAACCCATGGGCGATCATATTCGGGTGCAGACCCTGAGAGTGTGGCGAGAGGCAAGTCTGCTTTGAGCTCGTTGCCGTGCATAATAATGAAGCGGTCTTCAGCAATGGTTTCGCCGACAATGGCAAAATCAAGATCCCACTTTACAAAGACAGCGCGCGCTTCAGCTTCCAGCGCTGGATTGAGAACCATCAACATGCGCTCCTGAGATTCTGACAACATCATCTCATAGGCTGTCATATCTTTTTCGCGTTGTGGCACATCGTTGAGCTGGAGGCGCACACCAAGACCGCCTTTGTCGCCCATTTCAACAGCTGAGCAGGTGAGGCCAGCGGCGCCCATGTCTTGAATTGAGATCACAGCTCCTGTGGCCATCAGCTCGAGAGTTGCCTCCATGAGGCGCTTTTCTGTGAAGGGGTCGCCCACCTGAACAGTCGGGCGTTTTTCCTCAATCGTCTCATCAAACTCGGCTGAGGCCATCGTCGCGCCGCCAACACCGTCGCGGCCTGTTTTGGCTCCGAGATAAACAACTGGCATACCGACACCAGAGGCGGCGGAGTAAAAAATCTTGTCTGCATCCGCGAGGCCCGCAGCAAAAGCATTCACTAGGCAGTTGCCGTTATAGGCAGGATCAAAGCGGACTTCGCCGCCCACGGTGGGGACGCCGAAACAGTTGCCGTAGCCACCGATGCCCTCGACGACGCCGTGCACGAGCTGGCGGGTTTTGGGGTGATCTTTTTCGCCAAAACTAAGAGAGTTCATCGCGGCAATAGGGCGGGCGCCCATCGTGAATACGTCTCGCAGGATGCCGCCCACACCTGTGGCTGCGCCTTGGTAGGGTTCGATATAACTCGGATGGTTATGGCTTTCCATTTTGAAAATCACGGCCTGTCCGTCGCCAATATCGACCACACCTGCGTTTTCTCCTGGACCGCATATGACTTGTGGCCCTTCTGTAGGGAGGGTTCGCAGCCATTTTTTGGAAGACTTGTAAGAACAGTGTTCATTCCACATAGCCGAAAAGATGCCAAGCTCGGTGAAGGTCGGCTCGCGGCCAATGATCTCAAGGATGCGCTCGTATTCGTCAGGCGAAAGGCCATGCGCTTTGATTAGGTCTGGGGTGATGGCGGGCTCGGTCATGGCAGCAATCCTTGCAAGGCAGAGGTATTATTCTTGCGCTTTGTCATAGGCGAACTCCTCAGAATGTAAAAGCTGAAAGCATTGTTTTTTGACCAAATCAGAGGCGGCTTTGCGCCGCAGAGCCGCTTGACCTGAGGTTGAATATGGCATTTTGATAGCCTCCACATATCTAGGAGCTAAAATTGATCGAAAATCCCTTTCTGGGCGTGGGCCTGAATGATGTTTCTCTCGCAGAAATTCCGATGCCGAGCGTTGATGCGACGGCGCCTAACAAATTGCTCGAGCGATGCCCCGAGGCTGGTCCAACGCCACTTGTCGCCCTTGGCTCTTTTGCTGGTGCGGGGTCTGTTTTTGTTAAGGACGAACGGGACCGCATGGGGCTTGGGTCATTCAAGGCACTGGGGGCGGCCTATGTGATTGCTTGTGAAGCGGCGGCTGGGCGTGCTGAAGGTCAAACGTTTGTTTGTGCGAGTGCGGGCAATCATGGGCTTTCGGTTGCTGCAGGGGCGCAGGCCTTTAAGGCGAAGGCGGTGATCTATTTGAGCCGCACTGTGCCTGAAGCTTTCGCGGAACGCCTTCGCGCCCGAGGAGCAGAAGTGCGACGTGTGGATGGGAGCTATGAAGAGAGCATGGGGGCTGCAGCCAAAGCGGCTGTTGTTGAAGGCTTTAAGCTTTTGTCTGACAGTTCGTGGCCGGGTTACACCGAATATCCGTTTCGCCTGATGGAAGGATATCTTGCGATGGCAGATGAAGCGGCTGAGGCGATGGCAGAGCCGCCCACTCATATATTCCTGCAAGCAGGTGTTGGGGGCCTGGCGGCCGCCTGCGCTGCATATTTCCGCAAGGTTTGGGGCGATGGCCCAAAGATTATCGTCGTCGAACCAGAGGCTGCGCCTGCGCTAAAAGACTGTATTGCAGCGGGTAAGTTTGTAACAGCTGTAGGACCCGAGTCTTGCATGGGCCGTCTGGATTGCAAAGAAGCCTCTCTGATTGCTTTGAACGGACTGGCGCGCGACGCAAACGCTTTTATGACGATCACTGAGGAAGAGTCCGTGGCCGCACTGCCGCTTTTGGCGGATCTCGGGCTACAAACGACACCTTCTGGCGGCGCGGGACTGGCGGGGCTTATGGGCCTTGCTCCGCTCGGGCCTGAGGCGCGCGTGTTGTGTATTGTGAGCGAAGGACCAGAAGGATGAGACGCGGATTTGATGTAGGTGAATTCAAGGCGCGCGTAAAAGCGGCGCAACTCGCCATGGCGCGCCACGAGCTCGCCGCGATTTTGCTGACAACAGAGCCTGAAGTGCGCTATTTTACAGGCTTCCAAACGCGATTTTGGGAGAGCCCAAGCCGACCTTGGTTTGTCATTATTCCTCAAAGCGGCGACCCAATTGCTGTTATTCCGTCGATTGGTGAAGCTCTGATGAGGCGCACTTGGGTGAGTGATATTCGAACATGGAGCGCGCCTGATCCGATTGATGACGGGGTTTCTCTATTGACTGAAGCGCTTTGGGAAATTGCGAGTGGCGGTAAGATTGGCGTGCCGTCCGGTATGGAAAGTCACTTGCGAATGCCGCTCGCCGACTTTGGCCGCTTGCAGGCAGCCGGGCTAGTGTTTGGCGATGATGCGGGCATAATTGCGCAGCTACGCGCTGTAAAGACTGAAGCCGAGATTGAGAAAATTGCGAAAGCTTGCAGTATTGCGGGCCGCGCCTTTGACCGTGTTGGAGAAGTCGCACGCCAAGGTGCGAAGCTTGACAGTGTGTTCCGTGGTTTCCAGGGACTTTTGCTGGAGGAGGGGGCTGATTGGGTTCCTTATCTTGCGGGCGGTGCAGGACCGACGGGCTATAGCGATGTGATCTCGCCTGCGGGGCCGCAACCCTTAGCGATGGGAGATGTGCTCATGCTTGATACAGGGGCTGTTTGGGACGGTTACTTCTGCGATTTTGACCGTAATTTTTCAATAGGAGTGCCTGCACGCAGATCGGCCGCATCTTGGAGTCAGTTGCTGGAAGCCGCGCTCGCTGGATTTGAGGCGGCAAAACCGGGCGCGGAAGCTGCGGATGTGTGGCGTGCGATGGCATCTGTCGTTGGCACGGGGGAAACGGCTGGACGGCTGGGACACGGACTTGGAATGCAGTTGACAGAGGGGCTGTCCTTGACCGCTCGTGATCATACGGTGCTGGAAGCAGGGATGGTGATCACACTTGAGCCAGGGATTGAGACGGGCGACGGAATGATGCTGGTGCATGAGGAAAACATCGTGATCCGTGAAGGTGGCGCTCAAATCTTGTCACCCTGGGCAAGTGGAGCGATGCCTGTTCTTTAGGCAAAAAAAAAGGCCGAGCGCAAAGCTCGGCCGAAGTCCAACAGGGAGGTATGAAAGCGATAAATCATCGCTGTCAGAATTGCATTTAGGCCTCACGCCTGTTTCGATCAAGGTTAAAAATGCCGCAGGTGCAGCATGACCGATATGCGTCTTATGCATGGCTTGCCCAAATTTTACTCAAGCTGCTGATTTTTAACCTGTTTACGATATGCGGAGATCTCGTCTTGGACAAAATCTCTAAAGGCACCGATGCGCTTTGAGTGCCGAAGCTCTTCAGGATAGGCGAGGAAAACTGGGATGTCGCCACTGTCAGCTTCTTCTAAGAGCGGAATAAGCTGAGGGAAGTCATTGGCGACGTATTCTGGGAGAACACCGATTCCCAAATTGTTGAGAGTGGCCTGCAGCACGCCAAAGTAGTTGTTGACGGTGAGCAAAGAGTCGATCTCGTAGCTCATCAGGGCGTTTACCATGCTTGCCGCAGCGCCCACTTGTGTCGAGCGCACATTTTGACAAATGAGACGGTGATGAGCCAGATCTTCCATGCGTTTTGGTGCACCACGCAGGTCAAGATATTCTTTCGTCGCAAATAGACGCATCCGAACAGTCATCAGGCGCTTGCGGATAAGATCTGCCTGACTTGGCTCTTTCATGCGGATGGCCACATCAGCTTCTCGCATAGGAAGATCAAGTACGCGTTCTTCAAGCATCAGATCAATCTTCAGGTCTGGATACTTTTCATAGAGTCGCGCAAGGCGCGGTGCGAGCCAAAGCGACCCAAAGCCGATTGTCGTTGTGACGCGCAGCTCGCCAAAGACTTCTTCTTCGCTGTCTTTGATACGCGCTGTGGCCGCATCGAGACGCTTGATCATGGCGCGCGTGGCATCAAAGAGCAGCTCGCCTTGCTCCGTGAGGATCAAACCACGTGCGTGCCTGTGAAACAGTGTTGTGTTTAGGGATTCTTCTAGTCCCCGCATTTGACGGGAGACGGCAGATTGGGACAGATTGAGGGTCTCCCCAGCGTGCGTGAGGCTTCCTGCGTCAGCGACCGCGTGAAATATCCTGAGTTTATCCCAATCCATTTTAAAAACTTTCTGCTCTTTTCTGTCTTGTCTGTGCAAGAATGATATTCACGTAACCGTAACGTAACGAAACTTCGCATGAAATACGAATTTCTATTTATAGGTCAACTTTTATGACCTAACATAAGGGGAATAAATTGCCTATGTTGGCAATATTATCATGTGGTGGGAGGCGCACGATGAGCAATCAGAAAGTTTCTTTGAACGACAGGTTTGATCTTACAAAGTCACCTGTTTTGTTGAATGGTACACAAGCGCTTGTCCGTTTGATGCTGACGCAAAAAGAGCGCGATCGTGCCGCTGGGTTTGCGACTGCTGGATATGTTACAGGGTATCGCGGCTCTCCTCTCGGCGCTGTGGATATGCAAATGAGCCGCGCAGAAAAAATCCTGACAGAGAACGATGTAAAGTTTCAGGCGGGCTTGAATGAAGATTTGGCAGCCACTGCGCTATGGGGCAGTCAGCAGGCCGAGCTGCGAGGCGAAGGTAAGTTCGACGGTGTGTTTGGCCTTTGGTACGGTAAAGGGCCAGGCGTTGACCGCTCTGGTGATGTATTTCGTCATGCAAATATGGCGGGCACGAGTGCCAAAGGCGGTGTTCTCGTTGCGATGGGCGATGATCACACGGGTGAAAGCTCAACTGTCTTGCATCAAAGCGAATGGGCTTTGATTGACGCTTATATGCCGGTTGTCTCACCCGCGGGTGTGCAGGAGGTTATCGATTATGGTGTGTATGGTTGGGCGCTGAGCCGTTTTGCGGGCCTCTGGGTCGGGCTTAAGACTATGAAGGATACAATTGAGGCGACCGCCGTCGTTGATGGTGATCCGAACCGTGTCAATCTTGTCTTGCCCGAATTTGATATGCCCCAAGGCGGGCTGAACATTCGTCTTGTCGACACTCCGCATGAGCAAGAAGCGCGGATGATTGATTATAAGCGTTTTGCGGCGGAAGCGTTTAGCCATGCCAACAAGATGGATAAGCGCGTCTGGGGCAAAGCTGGTGCGAAGATCGGATTTGTGGCGGCGGGCAAGAACTGGCTTGATCTTTGTCATGCGCTATCGCTGCTTGGGATTGACGAAGCGGAGGCCGAGCGGCTTGGTGTGACAACTTATAAAGTCGGGCAAACCTTCCCCCTTGATATGCGTGGTTTTACTGACTGGGCCGATGGGCTTGATTTGATTGTTGTCGTAGAAGAAAAGCGTAAATTGATTGAGGTTCAGATCAAAGAAGCTCTGTTTGATGTGCGCAAAGGCCGCCGTGTCTACGGCTGGTATAAGGGCGGGGCAGGCGGCATTCACCGCGAGGAGCTTTTCCCGACACGTGGCGCGCTTGATCCTGTTTGGATTGCCGAGAAGCTCGGTGATATTTTGGTTGAAGAGGGGCGCGGAACCGACGGCGTCAAGGCGGGTTTGGCGAGGATCGCTGAAGCGCGACGCGCGGATAACGCCGAAGATATTGCTGCGCGGCTGCCATATTTTTGCGCGGGGTGCCCGCATAACTCTTCTACGAAAGTTCCCGATGGGAGCCGTGCTTATGCAGGGATTGGCTGTCATTACATGGTTCAATGGATGGACAGAAATACCCTTGGATCAACTCAGATGGGTGGAGAGGGCGCGAACTGGATTGGTGAGGCGCCATTTTCAAACCGTGCACATGTGTTCCAGAACCTAGGCGATGGAACGTATAACCACTCAGGTATTCAGGCGATCCGCGCGGCTCTCGCGGCAGGCACGAATATTACTTACAAAGTACTCTACAATGACGCAGTTGCGATGACGGGTGGTCAGTCAAATGAGGGCGAGCTTGATGCGCCCAAGATTGTAGCCGAGTTGAAAGCAATGGGCGTCAAAGATTTGGCAATTGTTTATGACGACAAAGAAGATGTCGACATGAACTTATTTCCACAAGGTATTGAAATTAAATCCAGAGAACACTTGATGGAAGTGCAGGAGCGGATGGAGGCTGCAGAGGGTGTCTCGGCGATTGTCTATATTCAAACCTGTGCCGCGGAGAAGCGCCGCCGGAGAAAGCGTGGGCTGTTCCCAGACCCTGATAAGCGGGTGTTTATCAATACAGATGTTTGTGAAGGCTGTGGCGATTGTGGTGTACAATCTAACTGTGTTGCGGTCACACCTGTCGAAACTGAACTTGGCCGAAAGCGAGCCATTGATCAATCTGCATGCAATAAAGATTTCAGCTGCCTAAAGGGCTTTTGCCCTAGTTTTGTGACCCTGGAGGGCGCCACACCCAAGAAAGCGGCAACCGCGACCCTTGAATTGCCCGATATGCCGATGCCTGAACTGCCAACAATTGTTGGCACGCATAATGTTGTCATCACAGGGGTTGGTGGAACAGGGGTTGTAACCATTGGTGCGGTTCTCGCTCAAGCAGCGCAGATTGATGGCAAAGGTGCTGGCATGATGGAGATGGCTGGGCTCGCTCAAAAGGGCGGTGCAGTGCATATTCATTGTCGCATCGCTGAGAAACCGAGTGACATCACTGCGATCCGTGTGGCGACGGGTGAGGCACATGTTCTCATTGGTGGCGATATGGTGGTGAGCGCAGGCGCAAAGACGCTAGGTTTGACGCGCGTGGGACAGACTGGGGCTGTGGTCAACGCACACCAGACAACCACGGGCGACTTTACCCGTGATACTGAATTCAAACTTCCCTTTGATCGCCTTGAGCTGCAGCTCGAAGCGCGCCTCAAGGATCGGCTCAGTCTTTTTGACGCATCTGATCTCGCCAAAGTACTGTTGGGGGATAGCATTTTCTCCAACATGATGGTTTTTGGTGGCGTATGGCAGCGTGGATTTGTGCCAGTAAGCTATGAAGCAATCATGGCTGCCATTGGGCTCAACGGGGCTGCAGTTGAGCGCAATCAGCGGGCCTTTGATTTGGGGCGTTGGGCTATACTCTATCCGGATGAGGCACAGCGCTTTATAACTTCAACTGTTGAGTCCAAGCCACTCTCTCTGAAGGAGAAAATTGATTTTCGTGCGGGTAAGCTTGTGGAGTACCAGAATGCTGCCTTGGCTTTACAATACAGAACATTTGTCGACCGTTTTCAGGACGAGCGTCTGAAAGAAGCTGTTGCCAAAGGCTATCACAAACTGTTGGCCTATAAGGATGAATACGAAGTTGCTCGGTTGCTTTTGAGCTCACAGGAGAAAGCAGAGGCTGAGTTTGCAGGTGACTTTAAGATGAGTTACCATATGGCCCCACCACTCCTTTCCAAGCTTGGGCACGACGGGCGCCCCCAGAAGCGGCAGTTCGGACCAGGTATGAAACGCTGGCTTAAACTTCTTGCGAAGATAAAGGGTTTGCGCGGCACGCCTTTTGATCTTTTTGGTCGGACTGAAGAGCGCAAAATGGAGCGGTCTTTGATTGTGCAATACGAGCGGGACATGGGGGAAGTCTTGCAGAAGCTGAGCCTCGAAACTCTTGATATTGCTGTTGCTCTGGCAGAATTGCCGCTCAAAATTCGCGGATTTGGTCCTGTAAAAGCGCAGAACGAAGCCAAGGCTGCCAAGGAACGAGAAACTCTTTTGCAGCAGTTGCGCAGTGGTGGGGCGCCACTCTTAAAAGCTGCTGAGTAAGCTGCGTGTCATAGCGCTGTCATAAACACTAGCCAGATTATGGGTGACGCAGTATGAAGCTGCGTAAACCGTAGTCTGGTGAGTAGCAGATGGCCAAACACCCAAGCGCAGCCCGAGAAATTTCATATGCTTATTCCGCTCACACGCGGGGTGGGCGTGCTTTATCCGCACTATGGAGAATGTTACAGGGCGTTTGGGCCTCATAAGGCGCGCATAAGGTTAAGAGCTTGACGTTGCCAACGGGCAGGACTTCTGGGACGTGATGGTGGCGCGCTATGGCTTGTCGCTGAACATAGTTGGCGGTGCGCTCGAAAACATACCGCGTGAGGGGCCTCTGATCTTGGTCGCGAACCATCCCTATGGCATTTTGGATGGCCTGATGATGGGGCATATGCTGCGCCATACGCGCGGAGATTTTCGTATTTTGGCCAATTCTGTTTTCAACAAGGCTGAAGATATAAATCGCGTTATTTTACCAATCTCATTTGATGAGACCAAAGAGGCTATGCGACAGAACCTTGAGACGCGCCGTGAGGCCCTGAGCTATCTGGGCGAGGGGGGTGCGATCGGAATATTCCCTGGAGGCACGGTAAGTACAGCGGCAAAGCCCTTTCGCAAGACGCCGCTTGATCCGAGCTGGCGAAACTTTACAGCGCGTATGGTGGCTAAGTCTGGCGCAACTGTTGTACCTGTGTTCTTTGATGGAACGACAAGTCGACTTTTCCAGATTGCCAGTCATATGCACTCTAATTTGCGCATGGGGCTTTTGATTAAAAAGTTCAGTAAACGAGTTGATAGCCCAGTCGATGTTGTGATCGGAGCGCCCATCGATGCTGTCGAACTTAAGGCGCGCGCGAGCGACAGCAAAGCAATGATGGATTTCCTGCTCCAATCGACGTATGAGCTTTCTCCAAGGCCGCTTGCAACGCGTGAGTACGGCCATGAATTTGAAGAGAAACATCGCGCTTGAGGGCGTCACACATGGCTGTTGGTATTTTTGATTCTGGGCTGGGAGGGCTCACTGTTTGGCAGGCGGTGCGCGAGCGCATGCCTGATTTACCCATTCACTATTTAGCGGACTCTGCCCATGCGCCCTATGGGGTGCGTGATGCTGACGATATTCACACCTTGACGAAAGCTGCTGTTGAAAGGCTGTGGGCTTCTGGCTGTGATCTCGTCGTCTTGGCGTGCAATACCGCAAGTGCGGCTGCGCTCAGACGGATGCAGGAAGCGGGCGTGCCTGAGGGCAAGCGGGTTCTTGGTGTCTTTGTGCCTCTTATTGAAGCGCTGACGGAGCGTGATTGGGGCGATAATTCGCCGCCCCGAGAAGTCGAAGTTAAAAACGTGGCTCTGTTTGCGACGCCTGCAACCGTGTCCAGCCGTGCTTTTCAGCGAGAGTTGGCTTTCCGTGCGATTGGCGTGGATGTAGAGGCACAGGCTTGTGGTGGTGTGGTCGACGCGATCGAAGATGGCGATATGATCTTGGCCGAGGCGCTTGTGCGCAGTCATGTTGACGCGCTCAAGCGCAAGATGCCTAACCCTCAAGCTGCAATCCTCGGGTGTACACACTACCCTTTGGTCGAATCTGTCTTTCAGGATGCTTTGGGTGCAGATGTCCAAGTTTTCAGTCAGCCTGCGCTTGTCGCGGCGAGCCTTGCAGACTATTTGGACCGCCGGCCAGAGATGCGCGGCGCGGGCGAGACCAACATGTTTTTGACCACGGGAGACGCAAAACGCGTTTCTGACCGTGCAACGCAGTTTTTGCGACGACAAATCACTTTCGAAGCCGCCTAGCTTGGCTGTGTGATCTCTTAAATACCTCTAACGACTGAAAGTGAGGTCTATTATGACCCATAAAATCGCAATCCTTGGCGCGTCTGGTTACACAGGTGCTGAGCTTATTCGTCTTTTGGCAGGGCATCCTGCGTATGAAATTGTGGCGCTTGGCGCCTATTCAAAAGCGGGTCAGCGTATGGCTGAGGTGTTTCCGCATCTGCGCCATTTAAATTTACCGGAGCTCGTGAGCTTTGATCAGATCGATTTTGACAAGATCGATCTGTGCTTCTGTGCATTGCCGCATAAAACGAGTCAGGAAGTCATCAGTGATTTGCCCAAGCATTTGAAAATTGTCGACCTCAGCGCCGATTTTCGTCTTCGCGATCCAGACGCCTATACGCAGTGGTATGGCAACGTTCATGGCGCGGTTGAGATGCAGGGTGAGGCTGTCTATGGTTTGACTGAATTTTATCGCGACGAGATTGCCAAAGCGCGGCTTGTCGCCGGAACGGGGTGCAATGCGGCGACAGGTCAGTTTGCTTTGAGGCCGCTGATTGCAGCAGGTGTTATTGATTTAGATGAGATCATTTTGGACCTGAAGTGTGGTGTGTCAGGTGCAGGGCGCTCGCTCAAAGAAAATTTGCTGCATGCTGAGTTGAGCGAAGGCTATAACGCCTATGCTGTTGGGGGAACCCACCGCCACCTTGGTGAGTTTGATCAAGAGTTTTCCAAGCTCGCTGGACGGGACGTGAAGGTCCAGTTCACACCTCATTTGATGCCTGCCAACCGCGGCATTCTGGCGACAGTCTATGTCAAAGGGGATGCGCAAGATATACATGCTACGTTTGCTGCTGCATATGCGGATGAGCCTTTTTTGCAGGTGCTGCCGTTTGGCGAAACACCTAGCACGCATCATGTGCGCGGCTCCAATTTTTGCCACATCGGTGTTGCGGGCGACCGTATCGCAGGCCGTGCGATTGTAATTGCTGTATTGGATAACCTGACAAAAGGTAGCAGCGGTCAGGCCTTGCAGAATGCAAACTTGATGTTAGGTGAAGAAGAGACATCTGGTTTGATGGGCGTTCCCGTCTTTCCTTAAGGAAGCATGGCATGAAAAGTTTGAAGAAAAAGCGACGGATTCAAGTTATGGCTTTGGCGGCTGTTTCGCTTGTTGCGGCGACCGCACTCATCGGATTTGCGATGAAGGATGGGATCAACTATTTTCGTGCGCCTAGCCAGATCGCAGCAAACCCACCACCGCCAACGGAGACATTTCGTATTGGCGGGCTTGTGGAGGAGGGCAGTCTCACGCGCGGTCAGGGTAAGGCTGTGACTTTCAGCGTCACCGACGGCGGCGCCAGTGTAAAAGTAAGCTATACAGGGGTTCTGCCTGATCTGTTCGAAGAAAACCAAGGAATGGTTGGCACAGGTAAATTGAAGGATGGCGTGTTTATTGCATCGGAAATTTTGGCAAAGCACGACGAAACCTATATGCCCCGTGAAGTGGTCGACGCCCTAAAAGAGCAGGGTGTCTATCAGGATCCGAACGGTAGCTAAGCACTGTCTTAATTAAGTTTGAACAAGCTCTTCACCCCCAGTGTGGAGAGTTTTTTTATGTCAAAGACGGTGCGTGATATCGCGAATGGGATTGTTTTGCGCGAGGGCGGCTTCGTTAATGACCCTGATGACTTAGGGGGGCAACGAACTTTGGTGTCACAATTCACACAATGCAGCGGCTCGGTCTAGATCTTGATGGTGATGGCGATGTTAACATCGAGGATGTAAAGGCGTTGCAGCGCGATCAAGCCGTTGATCTATTTATTGAGCACTATTTTGTTGCGCCTGGCCTTGCGGCACTGCCTGAGCTTTTGCAAGCAAGTGTTTTTGATATGTACGTGAATGCGGGCTCAAGCGCTGTGAAAATCCTCCAGAGACTTCTTCGGGATATGGGCTACGTGCTTTCTGTTGATGGGATCGTCGGTCCTCAAACTTTGGCTGCGGCTCATGACGCTGCTCTGCGCGCACCAAAAAATTTTGTTGATGCCTACGGAATTGCGCGCCGAAACTACTACTTTCGCATCGCTGACCGTCGGATTGAAAGTCGTAAATTTGCGCGCACGAGAGCGGGTGGCAAGGGCGGATGGATACGACGAGCCGAGGAGTTTATCCGGCCAGAGTTTCACCCGACTGAGGCCGAGTTTCAAGAAAGGACAAAGCTATGGGGTTGATCGAGCGCTTTTTGACACTGATGTTCGGGGACGGTCGCAACGCTCTGTCCCAAACAGCGGAAGTCTTTCGTGAAAATGCGGAGCGTCAAGCGCAGCGCGAGTCTGTGTTGCGTTCAGCAGCCCTGGGACAGTTTCAAAACGAGTTTTCTAACCCGCCTTACACTCGGTTTGATCGCTTTATTGATGGGCTAAATAGGCTCCCCCGTCCGATGTTAGCATTTGGTACGATCGGGCTGTTTGTCTCTGCAATGATTGAGCCTGTTTGGTTTGCCAGTCGGATGCAGGGCATCGCCCTTGTTCCGCAACCTTTGTGGTGGTTGTTAGTTGCAATCGTCTCGTTTTACTTCGGTGCGCGCCATCAAGTCAAAGGACAAGCCTTTCAACGTGAGATCGCTCAGACCTTGGCGCGTGTGCCAGATGTTGCGCGCGATCTTGCAGATTTACAGACGCAAAATGTAGGCACTGGTCATTTGCTATCCGCTGAGCAGCTCGCCTCTGGGGAGGAGGCGAGCGCGCAAGACAAGAACCCAGCTTTGAATGACTGGGACCAAGAGCAAGGCTCCGCTGGCCGCTAACCCGCGACAATGTGATCCGTTGAGGGCGACGATTCCGATTGGCGAAGCCTGCGGAAATAGCTAACAAGATACTATGGTAGCAGAACTCGGACATTTCGCCCTCATCCTTGGATTTGTTGTCGCCATTCTGGTGACAATCGTGCCGCTCGTTGGTGCATATATGCGCTGGCCCGGGTGGATGAGATTTTCAGAAACTGGCTCTAACGCGCTGTTTTTACTAACGGTGACATCTTTTGGCGCGCTGACTTATGCGTTTGTTGTATCCGATTTTTCGGTGAAGCTTGTATGGATGAACAGTCATACAGCTAAACCAATGCTTTATAAAATAACGGGCGTCTGGGGGAACCACGAAGGCTCGATGTTGCTTTGGGTTTTGATTTTGACATTGTTTGGCGCCATGGCTTCTTGGTTTGGAAATGGCCTGCCGCCGACACTCAAGGCTCGAATTCTCGCTGTTCAGGCGTCAATCACAACAGCTTTTATGGCATTTGTTCTCTTCACGTCTAATCCGTTTCTGCGGCTTGATCCTGCGCCTTTGAACGGCAAGGATTTGAACCCGCTGTTGCAAGACCCGGGCCTCGCCTTTCATCCTCCATTTCTGTACCTTGGCTATGTCGGCCTCTCAATGGCCTTCAGCTTTGCTGTAGCTGCCCTTATCGAGGGGCGCGTCGATGCTGCTTGGGGGCGTTGGGTGCGCCCTTGGACTTTGACCGCTTGGATTTTTCTCACAATCGGAATCGGGCTCGGCTCATGGTGGGCCTATTACGAACTTGGCTGGGGTGGGTTCTGGTTCTGGGATCCCGTTGAAAACGCCAGCTTTATGCCGTGGCTTTTGGCCGTTGCGTTGCTGCATTCCGCGATTGTGGTTGAGAAGCGTGAAAGCCTTAAGAGCTGGACTATTCTGCTCGCCATTATCGCGTTTAGTTTTTCACTATTGGGCGCGTTTATTACGCGGTCTGGCATTATCACATCAGTCCATGCATTTGCCACCGACCCTGAACGCGGTGTGTTTTTGCTCCTCATTATGGGCGTGTTTACCGGCGGCGCTCTTGTGCTCTATGCTGCGCGCGCGAGTGTGATGGAGGCGAAAGGCGTCTTCGGTATGGTTAGCCGTGAATCCGCTCTTGTGGTGAACAACATCCTGCTTGCCGTATCTGCTTTTATCGTTTTCATCGGGACAATGTGGCCGCTGTTCAGTGAGATGTTCTTTGACCGAAAATTGTCTGTTGGAGAACCTTGGTTCAACGCAGCATTTACGCCAATTATGGTGCTGCTTGGGCTCGTTCTGCCACTTGGCGCAATGCTGCCTTGGAAGAGAGGCAAACTTGGGCGTGTCGCCTTGAAGTTGCGGGTTGGCTTTGTTTTTGCAGTCGCCATTGGGGCTTTGTTTTGGTCCGTACAGACTGGCCGATCATCCCTTGGACCTGTTGGTCTTTTCCTTGGCGCTTGGTTGATTGCTGGGTCTGCCACAGACATTTTGAGCCGCGGACGCAAAGGCGAGGTGCTAAACAGGCTTCGCAATTTACCGCGAGCCGATTGGGGGAAGGCCGTGGCGCATGCTGGTCTTGGCGTCACAATGGCTGGGATCGCTGGTTTGATCGCTTGGGAACAAGAAGATATCCGCGTCCTTAAAAACGGTGAGCAGTTTGACATCGCGGGTTACACCATCGTGTTGAACGGCGTTGAAGAAGTTCAAGGGCCTAACTATCTCTCGACGATGGGAGATGTAACGCTGCTAAATGGCACGCGTGAAATTGCAACGCTGAACCCTGAAAAAAGAGTATATCCAGTCGCCGGGATGCCAACCACAGAAGCCGCAATCGATATTGGGTTTTTCCGCGACGTGTATGTCGTCGTAGGAGATGCACAAGTGGGCGGTGGTTGGGCCTTTAGAACTTACTATAAGCCTTTGGCAAACTGGATTTGGGGCGGTGCGATTTTGATGGCAATTGGCGGAGCGCTAAGCCTGTCAGATCGTCGTTATCGCGTTGCAGCTGGCGCTCGGCGGACGCCCTCGACAACAGTTGGAGTGGCTGCAGAATGAAGTGGCTTAGTTTATTTTTTATACTCTGGGCGCTGCCTGCCTTTGCTGTTCAACCGAATGAGGTTTTGAGCGACCCAAAGCTTGAAGAGCGCGCCCGCGATTTGAGCCAAGGGCTGCGCTGCCTTGTGTGCCGCAACGAGAACATCGACGACAGCAACGCAGAATTGGCACGCGATTTGCGCCTCTTGGTGCGTGAACGTTTGGTCGAGGGCGACACCGATGAAGAAGTGCTTGATTTTGTAGTGAGCCGTTATGGTGAGTATGTCTTGCTCAATCCAACCAAAGGCGGCAGCAACGTCATATTGTACTATGCTGGTCCTGGAATGCTCTTGCTCGCGTTGTTAATCGGCGGACTTTATTTAAGAACACGCGCGCGAGCGACGCCCGAAGGCAGTAACAGCTTGAGTGATGACGAAACTAAGCGCCTCAAGCAGATTATGGGCGAGTGACGCTTCGTTTCACTTTCCTTAGCTGGCGAAATCGGTTTTGTCTGATACCACTGTAGCGCGAGGGATATCATGGAATTTCAAACTGTTACCTATGAGTTGAATGCAGACGGATACGCGGTCATCGGGCTCAATAGGCCTGACAAGATGAACGCGATGACAGCACAGATGCGTGCTGAAATTCCTGTAGCTTTAGCTGAAGCAATCAAGGCTGGTGCACGCTGTGTTGTGCTTACAGGGCATGGACAGGCGTTCTGTTCGGGCCAAGATTTGGGTGACGGCGGGAACGCTGCCGAAATAGATTTAGAGCGTGTTCTGCGGGATGAGTATAATCCTATGGTACAAAATCTAGTGTCCTCACCCGTGCCTGTGATTGCCGCTGTAAACGGCGCTGCGGCAGGTGCGGGTGCCAATCTCGCTTTGGTTGCGGATGTCGTGATCGCGACCAAGAGTGCGTATTTCATGGAAGCCTTCACGCGTATTGGGCTAATTCCTGATGCGGGTGGCACATACTTTCTGCCGCGGTTGGTTGGGCCTGCTAAAGCTATGGGAGCGGCGTTGTTTGCAGAGAGAATTAGTGCTGAAGACGCTGACAAAATGGGGCTGATCTGGGAGCATGTGGAAGATACAGAGTTTGAGACGCATTGGCGCGCCCGGGCAGCGCATCTGGCGCATGGGCCGACAGAGGCCTACCGACGTACCAAGAAGGCGCTGCGTGCGAGTCTTGGTAACAGTCTTGAGGACCAATTGAACCTTGAGGCTCGCGAACAAGGGCGCGCAGGCAAGAGCCGAGACTTTAAAGAGGGTGTGATGGCGTTCCTTGAGAAGCGTAAGGCACACTTCGAGGGCCGTTAAGCGTCTTAAGTTTTGCAGTACGAGAGATCTTGCTCAGAGCGCGCCAAACCTCAGTGAAGCCGAATATACTATTGGGATTTTAGTAAAAATTGCCCAAAAAAAATGGCCCGCTTTTGAGCGGGCCTTTCTCGTATTTTTGAGCTTTCCAAGCAGTTGGCCTTAGCCGCGCTTTTCGACGTCTACGTAATTGCGCTCTGTCTCGCCGAGGTAAAGCTGACGCGGGCGACCAATTTTCTGTTGTGGGTCTTCGAACTGTTCTTTCCATTGTGAAATCCAGCCGACTGTGCGCGAAACAGCAAAGATCGGTGTGAACATTGACGTTGGAAAGCCCATCGCTTCGAGAATGATGCCGGAGTAAAAGTCGACATTCGGGAAGAGCTTTTTCTCAACAAAGTACGGATCATTGAGCGCAACTTGCTCAAGTTCTTTTGCGACTTCGAGGATCGGGTTGTTTTCAACGCCGAGCAGTTCAAGGACTTCGTCAGCTGATTGCTTTAGAACCTTGGCGCGTGGATCGGTGTTTTTATAGACGCGATGACCGAAGCCCATAAGGCGGAAGGGGTCGTTCTTGTCTTTAGCACGCGCGATATACTCTGGAATACGGTCTTTCGTTCCGATTTCCTTGAGCATTTCGAGGCAGGCTTGGTTTGCGCCGCCGTGGGCAGGGCCCCATAGGCATGCAATGCCCGCTGCAATACAGGCGAAGGGGTTTGCCGCAGAAGAAGAGGCCAGACGCACTGTTGAGGTTGAGGCGTTTTGCTCATGATCGGCATGGAGTGTGAAGATGCGGTCCATCGCGCGGCTCAGGATCGGGTCTACGTTGTAGTCTTCTGCAGGGACGGCAAAGCACATGTGCAGGAAGTTTGACGCATAATCCAGTTCATTGCGTGGGTACACGAACGGTTGACCGATCGAGTATTTGTAGGCCATGGCCGCAATTGTCGGAAGTTTAGCAATCATACGGATCGAGGCTACTTCGCGCTGCCATTCGTCATTGACGTCAGCACTGTCAGCATAAAAGGCAGACATCGCGCCTACAACGCCCACAAGCGTGGCCATTGGGTGAGCATCACGACGGAAACCACGGAAGAAGTTGTGCATTTGCTCGTGCACCATGGTGTGGCGCGTGACGCGGTTTTCAAAATCTTCGACTTCGGCCGCTGTTGGGAGTTCACCGTAGAGCAAGAGGTAGCAGACTTCGAGGTAATGTGACTTCTCAGCGAGCTGATCAATCGGGTAACCGCGGTGCAAAAGCTCGCCTTTTTCACCGTCAATGAACGTGATCGTGCTCTCGCAGGAGGCAGTAGAGGTATAGCCTGGATCATATGTGAATACACCCGCTTGCGCATAAAGCTTGCGGATGTCGATGACATCGGGCCCAGTGGTGCCTGAGTACATGGGGAGCTCGAAGCTCTGCCCATCAATCGTCAATGTCGCTGTTTTGGTGCTGTCTGTCATCTTGGCCTCATCCTCTGAAGTCTTGAGCGCGGATCGCCCAAGAGTGTCTGTATCTTATCTGGCTATAAAAGCAGTTAACGCCTTTATGCCGCTGCATCCTGAATACGGGCGAGAGTCTCGTCCGGACCAAGAACCAGCATCATGTCGAAGACGCTGGGCGTTGCTGCTCGTCCTGCAAGAGCTGCTCGGAGCGGTGCTGCAAGTTGTCCAAACTTTGTGCCTTTCTCTTCGGCAAAGCCGTTGAGGAGCGCTTCCAAGTTTGCACGTGTCCAGCTAACATTTTGCAGATGCGGCGTCAATTCTTTCAGTATGCCACGGGATACCGTGTCGAGTACCTTAGCAGCTTTTTCATCGGGAGAGACGGGCCGATCGACCATGATAAAGTGAGCTTTATCAATTAGTTCTCCGTATGTCTTCGCACGCTCTTTTAGCTGTGGCATGGCTGCTTCAAAAAGTGAAATTTTTGAATCTTGGAGGCCGCTTTGTCCTGTGGCCGCCAAAAAAGTCTTAAGTTCATGCAGCAGTGCAGCATTTTCTGTAGCGGCGATGTGCTGTCCGCAGAGATTCTCCAATTTTTTGAAATCGAACCGAGCTGGGGATTTTCCAATACTGGTAAGATCAAACCATTCAAGTGCTTGAGCATCTGTGAAAAACTCGTCGTCGCCGTGACTCCAGCCAAGGCGGGCGAGGTAGTTGCGCATGCCTGAGGCAGGGTAGCCCATGTGTTGATATTCTTCGACGCCTGTTGCGCCATGACGCTTGGATAGCTTTTTGCCATCAGGGCCAAAGATCAGTGGAATATGGGCATAAACGGGCAGGGGCCAACCCATCGCCTCATAGATCATCATTTGTCGCGCAGCATTGTTGAGATGATCATCGCCGCGGATCACATGTGTGACTCCCATGTCGTGGTCATCCACGACCACAGCAAGCATATAGACTGGCGTGCCATCGGAGCGCAGCAGGATCATGTCATCAAGCTGGCTGTTCTGGATTGTTACATCGCCCTGTACCTGATCTTTGATCACGGTTTGGCCCTCTTTGGGGGCTTTTATGCGGATCACATAGGGCGCGTCAGGGTGTTCGCTTTCTGGTACCTCTCGCCAAGGCGAATGGTAGTGTGTGCTGGAGTTTGTGGCACGGGCGGCCTCACGGAAGGCTTCGATTTCGTCCTGCGTTGCGAAACACTTATAGGCTTTGCACTCGGCGAGGAGCTGATTGGCCACTTCTGCGTGGCGCGCGCCTTGCTCGAACTGGCTCACGGGTTCTCCATCATAGTCAAGGCCCAGCCAGTCCATGCCGCGCAGGATAGCCTCGGTGGCCTCCGGTGTTGAGCGGGCGCGGTCGGTGTCTTCGATGCGAAGGAGGAACTTGCCGCCACGGCCGCGCGCATAGAGCCAGTTAAAGAGCGCTGTGCGGGCCGTTCCGATGTGCATGAAGCCCGTGGGCGACGGGGCAATACGGGTGACGACGGGTTTTTCTGAGGGCTGTGACATGGAGAATTAACCTTTCGGTAACCATCAATTGGTTAGGATTTAGGCCTGTCTAACTATCTCCATGGGTAAGAACAAGTGACGTGGCTCAAGGCCTCTTGCGAGCGTGTTTTGCTCGGGCAGCGCGGTGCGCTTTACCCTTGGGCGCCCGTTTTTCTTGCATTCGGGATCAGTCTTTACGTTGCCTTGCCAAACGAGCCACCTCTCGCGGCCTATGCACTGGCTTTAGCGGCAACTGTTGCAGGGAGTGTTCTCCTTTCATTGTATCGCAGCCTCTTTGCTCCTTTGGTTTGGGCCTGTCTCCTTGTCTCCGTCGGGTTTGGATTGGCGGGGGCGCGGGGGGTTTGGGTTTCGGGGCCTGTTTTGGGGTGGCGTTATTATGGACCTGTGGAGGGGCGGATTGTTTTAATCGACCGTTCGGCCAGTGGCGCGCTGCGGCTGACGTTGGATCAGGTGATTCTTGAGCGCTTGCCGCCGAACAAAACGCCAACGCGGGTGCGCGTTGCTTTGCACGGAGCAGAGGGCGCAGTGCCGCAAGCCGGCAGCACAGTTCTGATCACAGCGCATTTGTCTCCCCCTTCAGGGCCTGTTGAACCAAACGGGTTTGATTTCCAGCGCCATGCTTGGTTTCAAGGGCTTGGTGCGATCGGCTACAGCCGCACGCCTCTTATGTTGCTTGAACCCGCGCGCAATACGGCCCTGATCAGTCAGGCCCGATATGCTTTTGCCGATTTCGTTCGCACCAAAATCAAAGGCGAAAACGGTGCTTTTGCCGCGGCAATTATGGCGGGGGACCGCTCGGGCATGTCACAAGAGACGGTCGACGCACTACGCCACATCAATCTGGCGCATCTTTTGGCCATTTCGGGGCTGCATATGGGGCTACTGAGTGGCTTTATCTATGCGGCGATCCGCAACGGGCTTGTACTCAGTCCGAGCTTGCGCCACCGTCTCCCCATCCGAAAAACAGCGGCCTTGGGCGCGCTTGTGGTTTCGTTTTTCTATCTGCTCCTGTCGGGCGGCTCTGTTGCGACAGAGCGTGCTTTCATTATGGCGATGGTGGCACTTGGAGCGGTATTCTTCGAGCGCCGTGTGATCAGCTTGCGCTCCGTTGCAACGGCGGCGCTGATTGTTCTTTTGTGGCAGCCAGAGGCGCTGCTCGGCCCCGGGTTTCAGATGTCATTTGCCGCGACAACGGCGCTTGTCGCTGTGTTTGCCGCCCTTCGGGACCACAATATATCTCTCGGCCCGAAATGGCTGCGCCCGTTTTCTACGTTGTTTGTCACGCCCTTTGTGGCGGGCTTGGCTACGGCGCCTGTCGCGGCAGCGCATTTTAACCACTTCGCGCACTATGGTCTTTTGGCCAATTTGCTGGCGGTGCCCTTGATGGGCGCAGTGGTGATCCCTGCCGGGGTGATTGCGCTGCTCCTTTGGCCGCTTGGGCTCTCGTCGCTGGGCTTTTTTGTTATGGAGCTTGGCATTTCGTGGATCCTCACCGTTGCAGGCTTCTTTGCTGCCCTTGACGGTGCGCGTGGCACTGTTGTTGCGCCTGATCCTTATGTTCTGGCTATGATGAGCTGGGTGCATTAGGCGTGGCCCTCTGGCGGGGGACAGCCCGGCTAATTGGTGTTCTCCCGATGCTTGTGGCTGCCGGGTTTTGGTCGCAGACAACACGGCCTGATGTCTTGATCTCAGATACGGGTAAGCTTGTCGGGGTGATGACTGAGGCGGGACGGGTTCTCAGTGTCAAGTTGGGCAGTGGGTTTGTGGCGCGCGGCGGGCTAGAGAATGATGTGATATGCGCTCGCAGGAAGCGGCGGCAAAACTCTGGGAGGAGGCTTCGGCTGTGGCGGCATATCCGCTTCTTCATGCCCGCGGAAAGGCTTCTGTTGTGGCGGCAGATTGCGCAGCGGGGCACATCCTTGTCGTAGCTGGTCTGCTTGAGCGCGAACTGCCTTGTTTTGTCTTTGATGAGAGGCGGCTCAGGGAGACAGGCGCTGTGGCGCTGTATTTTGTGGGGGATGAGCTCAAAATGAAAACGGCCCGCGAGAGCACGGGCCGAAGACTTTGGAATACGCGGCGGGAGCGTCAGTAAGTGCGGATCAGCCCGACAAGGCGGCCCTGTACTTTGACTTGGTCCTCAGGGAAGACGCGCGTTTCATAGGCCGGGTTTGCGGCTTCCAAAGCGATCGCGTTGCCACGGCGGAAGAAGCGCTTGAGCGTGGCTTCCTGATCTTCGATGAGCGCAACGACAATATCGCCGTTTTCGGCTGTCTGGCTTTCGCGGATGACGACAACATCACCATTATTGATGCCGGCCTCGATCATGGAGTCGCCTTTGACTTCAAGGGCGTAGTGTTCTCCGCCGTCGCGCATCATGCTGGTGGGCACGGCCACGTTGTGGGAGACTTCGCTAATTGCCGCGATGGGCACACCTGCCGCGATACGACCCATCACAGGCACTTCCTGTGCAGAGACATGGCCCACGGGCATAGCGCTTGCGGGGCGAGGGCCATCGGGCCTGTCGCCCTCAATCACCTTAGGAGTGAAGCCGCCTGACTTGCCTGCCATGCTGTCGGGGAGTTTGACAATCTCAATGGCGCGGGCACGGTGCGCAAGGCGGCGGATAAAGCCGCGTTCTTCAAGAGCTGTGATGAGGCGGTGGATGCCAGACTTGGAGCGCAGATCAAGGGCCTCTTTCATCTCGTCAAAGCTGGGTGGTACGCCGTCGCGTTGCACCCTTTTGTTGATAAAATCGAGCAGATCGAGCTGTTTCTTGGTGAGCATCCGCTGGCCCTCTTATGAGTTAAACTTCCTTTTGTTCTACTCATGTTCTCTTTTTGTGTCAACTGTTCTGTTTTTGAGCGGCACAACGAGAACACCAAAGCCTTAAAGCTGCGCCCCGCAATATTAATGAGGCCTAAAACGGCTGATTCTAGGGGGGTGATATGCGTGCACACCCCGTGCACAATGTGTGTACCGCCTGAAACGCGAAGTGTTAAGCGAAATTAACTGAAGGTGCCGTGCGCTGCCGTGAGGCGGGCTTAACCCTTTACGATCCAGCCGCCGCCATAGATACGGCTGCCCTTGGGATCATAAAAGACGCAGGCCTGTCCGGGGCTGACGCCTTCTTCTGGGGTGAGAAGCTCGACTTCGCCTGTGTTCGGGCCAGTGGCGCGCAGGATCGCTTCGCGGGGGGCGCGCGTCGAGCGGACCCGCACGGCGATCCGGCGCTCAGGTGTGGCCTCGAATGGTTCATCGCCCAACCAGTTGATTTCGGCGAGGGGCACGATGCGCGTTGCGAGGGCTTCTTTTGGGCCAACGACGACGCGTTTGTTGTCCACATCAAGCTTTACAACATAGAGTGGATCGGCCAGGCCGCCGATCCCAAGGCCGCGGCGCTGGCCGATTGTGTAGTGAATGACACCTGTGTGCGCGCCAAGGACGTTGCCGTTCATGTCGACGATTTCGCCAGGCTCGGCCGCACCAGGGCGCAGTTTTTCGATCACGGCGGCATAATCACCATTTGGCACAAAGCAGATGTCCTGGCTGTCAGGCTTGTTGGCGACTTTGAGGCCGTATTTCTCGGCCAAAGCGCGGGTTGCGTCTTTGGAGGGGAGGTGACCCAACGGGAAGCGCAGATACTCAAGCTGCTCTGGCGTTGTTGAGAAGAGGAAATAGCTTTGGTCGCGATTGGCATCGGCGGCGGAGTGCAGCTCGGGGCCTTGTGTGCCCATCATGCGCTGAATGTAGTGGCCAGTGGCCATACAGTCGGCATCAAGATCGCGGGCTGTGGCGAGCAGGTCTTTGAATTTCACCCGTTCGTTGCAGCGTATGCAGGGCACGGGCGTTGCACCCCCAAGATAGCTGTCGGCAAATTCATCAATAACGGCATCTTTAAAAATGTTCTCATAATCGAGGACATAATGCGGGAAGCCCATCTCTTCGGCAACGCGGCGCGCGTCGTGGATGTCGATACCTGCACAGCAAGCGCCCGACTTGGCCAGAGCTGCGCCGTGATCATAGAGCTGAAGCGTGACGCCGATCACGTCATAGCCCTCTTCGGCCAACATAGCTGCGACAACAGAGCTATCAACGCCGCCTGACATTGCCACAACAACCCGTGTTTCACTCTCGGGTTTGGCAAAGCCAAGAGAGTTAAGCTTCGTTTGGGGCGCAGGATGGGATGCGGCAGACATGGGTGGCTCCGAAAACTTCTCTGAAAACATGAGGAAAATTCTATGTTTTCTTGGGTGTTGGCTTCATGCCTCTTTAAGCGCTTTGACCGAGTTTGGCCATGACACAAAGAAGGTTTATGCCATGTATCTCAAGAAAGTCGATGGTCCAAGGGCTGTTCGTCTCCCTGACGGGAAGGTGATGACCCGCGCAGACTTGCCACCCGCAAAAACGCAACGCTGGGTTGCATCGCGCAAAGTGCTTGTTGTCAGGGCGGTTCTTTACGGGCTTATGACGCAGGCCGAAGCGATGAGCATCTATGACCTAAGCGAAGAAGAGTTTTTTGAATGGGTACACGCTGTCCGCGCCTACGGGGATGCGGGCTTAAAGGTCACACAGTTGCGGTCGGCGAAACACTCTTAGGTTGTTTGGTGTCTTTTTTTGCTATGGTAACCAGAGGTTAACCAATTTTGGTCAGGTTTAAGCTCAATGAAAGAATAACTGCGGAGAAATTAATATGCGCGTCCTTCTCGTTGAAGACGATCCGACGACCAGCAAAAGTATCGAAATGATGCTGACCCACGCCAACCTTAATGTCTACACAACAGACATGGGCGAGGAGGGGATCGATCTTGCGAAACTTTATGATTATAACTTTATTTTGCTTGATTTGGGGCTGCCCTATATGAACGGGCACGAGGTGCTGCGCCAGCTGCGCCTTACCAAAGTCGATACGCCGATCCTGATTTTGTCGGGTTCGGACGACACTGAAAACAAGATCAAAGGCTTTGGCTTCGGGGCGGATGATTATCTGACCAAGCCATTTCACCGTGAAGAGCTTGTGGCGCGAATCCATGCCATTATTCGTCGCTCGAAAGGGCATTCTCAGTCTGTGATTAAAACGGGTGAGATTTTGGTCAACCTGGACGCCAAGACCGTTGAAGCAGGCAACAAACCTGTGCACCTGACGGGCAAAGAGTATCAAATGCTTGAGCTGCTTTCGCTGCGCAAGGGCACCACGCTGACAAAAGAGATGTTCCTCAATCACCTGTACGGCGGGATGGATGAGCCTGAACTCAAGATTATTGACGTATTTATCTGTAAGTTGCGCAAAAAGCTGGCGAATGCTACGGATGGTACGAACTACATCGAGACGGTCTGGGGCCGTGGCTATGTTTTGCGTGATCCACAGCCAGAAGCCTTGGATGGCACACCGATCGCGCTTGGCGCATAAGCTTTAGAGACAGTTTCTCCTGACTGGCGCAGTGTTTTCCACTGCGCCTTTTTCAGTTTGGGCGGCTGTTTACGACGTGTGCTTGTCTGTTTTTTTCTGTGTTGCCGCGCACTGGCACAACGGGCAAACTTGGGGCATGTAAGCAGCGACAAAGCAAGAGACTTGGGGGCGCGTGTGGCAGAGCAGGACGTTAACACTTTGACCGAGGCCGCAGCGCGGGACGAGCTTGCGCGGCTGGCCGAGGCGTTGGCTGCGGCCAACACGGCGTATCACACCGAGGATGCGCCAGAAATATCGGATGCTGAGTATGACCGCCTGAAACAGCGTAACGCTGCGATTGAAACGCGTTTTCCAGAGTTGAAGCGCGCTGACAGCCCGAGCGAGAAAGTCGGTGCTGCACCGTCTGACGGGTTTTCCAAAGTGACGCATGCGCAGGCGATGCTTTCGCTGGGCAATGCTTTTGAAGACGCGGATGTTAACGATTTTGTCGCGCGAACGGCCAAGTTTCTGGGGGTTCCCGAGGCCAGCCTAAGCTTTACCGCGGAGCCCAAGATTGACGGTTTGAGCTTGTCTTTGCGGTATGAAAACGGCCAGCTCGTGCAGGCAGCAACGCGCGGCGACGGGGCGACAGGCGAAAATGTCACTGCAAATGCGCGCACGATTGCGAGCATTCCGCATCAGCTTTCCTTTGCGCCAGATATTTTGGAAGTGCGTGGCGAGGTGTATATGCGCCACGATGATTTTGCGGCGCTTAATGCGGCGCAGGAGGCGCGCGGGGCCAAGAGCTTTGCCAATCCGCGCAATGCTGCGGCGGGGTCTCTGCGCCAGCTTGATCCGGAAATCACACGGCAACGCCCACTTGCTTTTTTTGCCTATGCTTGGGGCGCGCTTTCGCAGCCTTTGGCAGAGACCCAAATGGAGGCGATTTTGCGCCTTGCGGCGCTTGGCTTTGAGACCAACCCGCTGACAGCGCTTTGCGCGGGGGCCAAAGAGCTTGTGGCGCATTACGACATGATCGGCGCGGCACGTGCGGATCTGCCTTATGATATTGATGGTGTCGTCTACAAGGTGAACGATCTGGAGCTACAGGCGCGCCTCGGCTTTCGCAGCACAACACCGCGTTGGGCGATTGCCCATAAGTTTGCTGCGGAGCTGGCTTGGACCAGACTTGAAGGTATCGATATTCAGGTTGGGCGCACGGGCGCACTGAGCCCTGTGGCGCGGCTTGTGCCTGTGACGGTTGGGGGCGTTGTTGTGTCGAACGCAACGTTGCACAATGAGGATTACATCCAGGGGCGCGACAACAAGGGCGAGGGCATTCGCGGCGGTAAGGATATTCGTGTGGGTGACTTGGTGCAGGTTTATCGCGCGGGCGATGTGATCCCCAAGATCGCGGATGTGGATCTGAGCCAGCGCCCGGAGCGTGCGCAGCCATACGCTTTTCCAGATGTTTGCCCCGAGTGTGGGTCTGAGGCTGTGCGCGAGGAGGGCGATGCGGTGCGCCGCTGCACAGGTGGGCTGATTTGTCCTGCGCAAGCTGTTGAAAAATTGAAACATTTTGTGTCCCGAAAGGCGTTTGATATTGACGGGCTGGGCGCAAAACAGATCGAGATGTTTTATCACGATGATCAGCTCCCAATTCGCGAGCCTGCTGACATTTTCACGCTGGCGGCGCGGGACGGGGCCAATCTGACCAAGCTGAAGAACCGTGAAGGCTGGGGCGCACGCTCTGCGGAAAAGCTGTTTGAGGCGATTGAAGAGAAGCGCAAGATCGGCTTTGCACGGCTGCTGTTTGCTCTTGGCATTCGTCATGTTGGCGAGCAGGCGGGCAAGCTTTTTGCCAATTATTACCTCAGTTGGGAGGCCTTTGTGAGCGCGGTGCGCGCCGCCGAAGACGAAAGCGGCGCAGCTTGGGCCGAGCTCTTGAGTATTGATGGTGTTGGTGTGGTAATGGCGCGTGCGCTGGTCATGGCTTTTGCGCAGGAGCACGAGCGCGAGAGCATTGAGCGGCTTGTGGGCGAGCTTGAGATTGAGGATGCGGAGGCTGTGGCGAATGACAGCCCTGTCGCAGGCAAGACGCTTGTCTTTACGGGTACGCTTGAAAAAATGACGCGCGCGGAGGCGAAAGCCCGTGCTGAAAGCCTTGGTGCAAAGGTTGCGGGGAGTGTTTCGGCGAAGACTGATTTGCTGATCGCGGGGCCCGGAGCGGGAAGTAAGGCCAAAAAGGCGGCAGGGCTTGGAATTGAGACGATAGATGAAGACGGCTGGATTGCGCTGGTGGCGGGGCTATGAGCGGACGACCGACAGCGCTTTTTCCGCTGTTTGCGGGTCTTGAGACGCTGGAGGGCGTGGGCCCCAAGACAGCTGCGCTTCTGGAGCAATTGCATGTTCTAAAGCCGCGCGATCTGATTTTTACGCTGCCGTACAGTGGCATTGATCGCGCGGTGCGGCCCAGTGTTCTCGGGCTTGATTTTCCAACGGTGGCGACTGTTGAGGTCGAGGTGATACAGCATCATCCAGCGCGGGCACGGGGACGGCCAACGCGGGTGCAGGTGGAGGATCGGGAGACGACATTTGAGCTCGTGTTCTTTCATGCGCGCGGGGAGTATTTGCAGAAGATACTACCTGTCGGTGGGCGGCGTGTCGTTTCGGGCAAGCTGGAGATGTTTGACAGTGTCATTCAAATGACCCACCCGGATCATATCCTGCCGTTGGATGAGGCGGGGGATCTGCCGTTATTTGAGCCTGTCTATCCTCTCACTGCAGGGGTGAGCCAGAAGGTGATGTATAAGGCGACGCGGGCTGCCTTGGCGCGGATGCCCGAGCTCGATGAGTGGGCGGACGCCGAACAACTGCGCCAAGCGGGCTGGTCCACTTGGGCGGCCTCAGCACAGGCGGCACATGCGCCGACATGTCTTGCAGATTTGACTGCGACGGCTCCTGCGCGGGAGCGTTTGGCGTATGACGAATTTTTTGCGCATCAGCTTACCCTGGCCTTGGCACGGATGAACCGCCGCAAGGGCAAGGGGCGGGTGAGCACGGGCGATGGCGCGCTGCGCGCTAAGGTATTGAAAAGTATTCCATTTGAGCCAACGGGTGCGCAGAGTCGCGCGGTGAGCGAGATTGCAAAGGATATGGCGCAGCCTGCACGGATGAACCGCTTGTTGCAGGGGGATGTGGGGGCGGGCAAAACGCTTGTGGCCTTGATGGCTTTGCTTGTCGCTGTCGAGGCGGGCGGGCAGGGTGTTATGATGGCGCCCACCGAGATTTTGGCGCGGCAGCATTTGCAGGGCTTGCAGCCCTTGGCGGCGACGGCGGGTGTCCGGTTGGAGCTTCTGACAGGGCGGGACAAAGGGCGCGCGCGGGCAGAGAAATTGGCGGCGCTGGCCAGGGGCGAGATCAACATTCTTGTTGGAACCCATGCTGTCTTTCAAAAGGACGTGCATTTTGCCGATCTGCGGCTGGCGATTGTGGATGAACAGCACCGGTTTGGCGTACGTCAGCGGCTCGAGCTTGGCAAGAAGGGGGTGAGCGCAGATGTGCTTGTGATGACTGCGACGCCGATCCCGCGCAGCCTCGCGTTGGCGCAATATGGCGATATGGATGTTTCGGTGCTCGATGAGAAGCCAGCTGGTCGGCAGCCGATCAAGACTGCTCTTATCAACACGCAGCGTATGGATGAGGTGATTGAGCACCTTAAGGGCGCTGTGGCGGAGGGCAAACAGGCCTATTGGGTCTGCCCCTTGGTGGAGGAGAGCGAGAGTGTGGATCTTGCCGCAGCTGATGAGCGCTTCAAGGCGCTGCGCGCACGGCTTGGGGAGGGTGTTGTCGGGCTGGTACACGGGCAGATGCCGCCCGAGGAGAAGGACGCCGCCATGGCCGCATTTCAGCAGGGCACGCTGAGTGTTTTGGTTGCGACCACGGTGATTGAAGTGGGGGTGGATGTCCCCAATGCGACGATTATGGTGATCGAGCGTGCAGAGAGCTTTGGGCTGTCGCAGTTGCATCAGCTGCGCGGACGTGTCGGGCGCGGAAGCGGGGCCTCGACCTGTCTTTTGATGTATCGCGCGCCCATGAATGAGGGGGCAGAGCGGCGTCTGACGACCTTGCGTGACACGGAAGACGGCTTCAAGATTGCTGAGGTGGACCTTGAAATGCGCGGTGCGGGCGACTTGATTGGCACGGCACAATCGGGCATGCCGCGGTTTCGAGTGGCAGATATGGAAAGCCAGAGCGCGCTCATGAAAGTGGCCCAGAGCGATGCGCGCAAGCTGCTGAATGATGACCCGACACTTAAAACACCGCGCGGGCAGGCGGCGCGGGCGCTTTTATGGCTGATGGAGCAAGATCAGGCTATCCGTTTGATATCAGTGGGTTAGGCTGTTTGTTCTCATATTTTTCGTAAATGTTCTCAAAAAGTTCTTTACAGAATCTGAATTAAATGAGAACAAAAGGGCAACAAAGAGAACAAACCCTTAATAGGAGCCTCCCGATGATCAAAGATGTCAAAGACGTGATTGCCCGCTCACACTCCAGCCTGCTTGCGGATGCACTTGGGGCTGTGTCTTTGATGGCGATGCTTGTGGTTGCTCTTCATCTTCCGAACCTGATGTAACAGATTTCTGCCTTGTATGCTTCGCGAAATTCTGGCGCGCACTGTCCCAATCGCGCGCCGAGAGTCAAACTGCCGTTCCAACGAATTAGTCCTGCCTTTCTTTTTCGTCGCCAGCTTGCAAGCATACGCACTTGATCCGCCGCCTCTAAAAAGAGAGCGGCGGTTTTTTTATGCAGCTGGTGAGTTGTGGTGGGTTTAGACGGCTGCGGCGTCGATCGCGTCGAGCGTTGCGTCAAGGCAGAGCATGATCGACGCGTGACGGTTTTTATAGTCGCGCGCGGGGAGCAAGACTTTGAGCTCGTCAAAGGGCGCATCGGGGGCTTGGCCTTCGCTGCGCAACATGGCGAGGAGCTGGTCATGCGCCGTCTGGATCTCTGCGCGAGTGCAACCTATGGCATTTGCTGCGACCACAGAAGCGGCGGCTTGGCCGAGGGCGCAGGCTTTCACATCTTGACCAAAACCTGTGATTTTGCCGCCCTCGAGCGTAACATCGACAGTTATGTTAGAGCCACAAAGCGGCGCACGGCGGTGAGCTGTCCCGGACGGGGCGCTGAGCCGCTCAAGACCAGGCATATCAGCTGCGAGCGCCAGAATGCGGGCAGAGTAGAGTTTGATCAGATCGGTGTCATTGTTCATGGTATTTTCCCCGCTAACTTGGCATAGATAGCCATGTTGGCGGGCCAAGAAAAGGACAGATCATGCGCTTTGATGCACAGTCACTCACGTATAATGCGCAGGGGCTTATTCCTGTGATCGCGCAGGATGAGGCCAGTGGCGAGGTCTTGATGATGGCTTGGATGAACGCTGAAGCGGTTGAAAAGACGCTAGAGACGCGACGCGTAACCTATTGGTCCCGTTCAAGAAAAGAGTTCTGGATCAAGGGCGAAACCAGCGGACACACACAAGAACTTGTCGACTTTCGCGTGGATTGTGACCGCGATGCGCTTTTGATGATCATCCGTCAGGTTGGCCCAGCCTGCCACACGAACAGGCGCACATGCTTTTACACCTCTGTGAGGGATGGCGAGGAGCGTGAACTGATGGGGCCAATGGAGGGCTAAAGCCCGACCATGGCGCGGATATCGGCAGGCGTTTTGCCTTCATCACGGTAAAGACGAATAGCGCGGGCGTCGTCGCGCTTGGCAAGGCGCTTGCCTGTTTCGTCACGAATGAGGCTGTGGTGATGATAGGTGGGCGTCGGCAGGCCGAGCAGCTTTTGCAGCACCACGTGGATATATGTTGCGGTGAAGAGGTCCTGGCCGCGCGTCACCCGCGTGACGCCTTGGGCTGCGTCGTCGACTGTGACCGAGAGGTGATAAGAGGCGCCCATTTCGGCGCGGGCGAGGATAACATCGCCAACATCCTCGCGCAGCATGGCGTGTGACAGGATGATCTGGCCTGTTTCGCCAACAGGGCTTGCGCCCGTTTCTGTGAAATTGAGCGGATCTGGGAGCTTGCGCAATGCGCGGGCCATGTTGAGGCGCAAGACCGCGTTTGGCAGAGGCGAGGCCGTGTTTGGTATTTGGCGGCAGGTGCCTGGATAGATGAGACCATCGGGCCCAAAGGCCGGCGGGACGCCTTCTTGGGGCGCTTCGGCGGCGGCGACAATATCGCGGCGTGAGCAGGTGCAGGGGTAAAGCAACCCAAGTGCCCAGAGGCGCGTGAGGGCGGCGCGGTAGGCTGGGATGCGCTCCGATTGGCGCATCACAGGCGTCTCCCATGTGAGGCCGAGCCATGCGAGATCATCGTAGATCCCGTCTTTCCATTCGGGGCGGGCGCGGGAGCTGTCGATATCCTCGATGCGCAAGAGGAAGCGGCCTTCGCCAGCGCGTGCCATATCGGAGGCGAGAAGCGCTGAGTAGGCATGGCCCAGGTGCAGAGGACCTGTCGGGCTGGGGGCGAAGCGCGTTGTGAATGTCACGTTTTTTCAAGCACGTAGACGTTGGCGTTCAGGTTAATTCCTGGAATATGGGGCCCATATTCTTTGTGCAGGAGGCGCGCGGCTCCGCAGTCGATGTAGTCGTTGAGTTTGCCTTCAAAGAGAGGCTCTTCGAGAGCGTGATCATTGAGGCTGAGGATGGTGAGGCCGCCAGAGACAAGGCCCTTCATGATCAGATCAAAGACCGAAATCGGCGCGGCGCCTGTGCCGATCACACCTATGGCTGTGATCGCGGCATAGGTGCCTGCGACGTGGCTGAGGGGGGTGTTCGGTTCAATCAGTTCGAGGCTGCGATAAAGATTTTTCTCGCGTGCGCCGCTGAGCATATCGGCCGTGACATCGACGCCATCGATGACTTCAAAGCCAGCGAGCTTTAGAGCCAGCCCAGACAGGCCCGTGCCACAGCCAAAATCGAGGATGGGCGCTGTGAGATCGCGGCTGTGTTTTGCAAGGGCTTCGGCGCAACGGGCAGGAGTGGCATAGCCGCCTTCACCTAGCTCCTGATCATAGGATTTAGCCCACGCAGCGTAGAGATCACGCGTGTCGCCGATTGTGCCGTAGGCCTTATCTAAAAATCGATCCGTCATGGCCGAAGTTTATGCACGCTTATGCCTGTGCGTCTAGCCAGTCTTTCCAGAGAGCCTTGGCGCGGTCTGTATAGGCTTGGTAACGGTCTTTGCGTCCACGACGGCCTGACTTAAGGCCCTCGACCAGCGGGAAGAGGCCAAAGTTGACATTCATGGGCTGGAAGGTCTTGGCGTCGGCGCCGCCAGTGATGTGAGTGACGAGCGCACCTGTGGCCGTTTCGGGCGCGGGAGCAGCGAGGCTCTGGCCAAGCATTTCAGCGGCGGCGAGGCGCCCTGCAAGGAGGCCCATGCCCGCACTTTCGACATAGCCTTCAACGCCAGTGATCTGGCCTGCAAAGCGGATGTGGGGCATCGATTTGAGGCGCAGCTGGTTGTCCAGCAGGGTTGGCGAATTGATGAAGGAGTTGCGGTGAATGCCGCCAAGGCGGGCAAAGCTAGCCTCTTCCAGACCGGGGATCATGGAGAAAACTTCTTTTTGTGCGGCGTATTTCATCTTGGTTTGGAAGCCGACCATATTCATCAGAGTGCCAAGGGCATTGTCATAGCGCAGTTGCACAACCGCGTGGGCTTTTACGTCGGGCGCGTGGGGGTTGGTGAGGCCAACGGGCTTCATCGGGCCAAAGCGTAGCGTTTCGCGGCCACGCTCGGCCATGACTTCGATTGGCAAGCAGCCGTCAAAGTAGCCTGCGGTTTCGCCTTCGCGGAACTCGGTTTTATCGGCTGCAAGCAGCGCGTCGATGAAGGCGTTGTACTGGGTCTCATCCATCGGGCAGTTGAGATAAGCTTTTTGCTCTTCTTCGCTTTCGCCTTTGTCATAGCGCGACTGCATCCACGCGACATCCATATTGATGCTGTCGGTGTAAACGATGGGCGCGATGGCATCAAAGAAGGCGAGCGCATCTGCGCCTGTGGCCTTGGCAATGGCGGCGCTGAGCGCGTCCGAAGTCAGCGGGCCAGTGGCGATGATCCAGTGGCCTGAGGTGGGGAGCTTGGTCACTTCTTCATAGGAGACTTCGATTAGTGGGTGCGCTTTCAGCGCGGCTGTGACGGACGCGGCGAAGGACTCGCGATCCACGGCCAGCGCGCCACCTGCGGGGAGGCGGTGCTTGTCGGCTGTGGCCATGATGATGCCGCCTGCGGCGCGCATCTCCCAGTGCAGAAGGCCGACTGCGTTTTGCTCGCTGTCGTCCGAGCGGAAGGAATTGGAGCAGACCATCTCAGCCAGATCGCCAGACTGGTGCGCAAATGTGCCCACCTTTGGGCGCATTTCATGGATGGTGACGGGCACGCCCATTTGGGCGGCTTGCCATGCTGCTTCGGAGCCTGCGAGGCCGCCGCCGATGATGTGTAATCTCTCTGTCATGCCTGCCATTTAGGCCAAGTGAGGCGGGTTGAAAAGGGCTTAGTCGAGAATGGAATCGATAGGCAGGCCAGAGGGCACAGACGCAGGCGCGCCGAGCTTGCCGCCGATGCTGCTTGGGTCTGTCAGGGCGTGAAGAAAGGAGATGATGTCAGTCGCTTCGGCTTCACCGAGCGGCGGGATGTCGAGCGTGATCGCGGCTTTGATGCGCTCAAGCTCTGCGGGCGAAGGCATTTGCGGCGTTACTGCGCCATAGCCTGCAAGCGCGGGCAGGGGGACTGTGCTTGGATCAAATGCCATGAGGCTTTCGCGCGGCGCAAGGTGATGGCGCACCATGGCCTCAAGGCTTGCGTAGGCGCCCGAGTGTCCATAGGGGGCCATCAGCGCGACATTGCGCAGGCTTGGGATGCGGAAGCAGTACTCATCTTTTTTATCGCCAGTGATGGCGCTGCGGCCATGGTCGGCGAGTGTTTCATGCTCCTTACCGGGGCCGATCTGGGGAATGCCGATGGCGTGAAAGCTGTTGTCGGTCTGAAAGCGGCCCGCGTGACAGCTTGAACAGGTGGCTTTGCCATAAAAGAGCGCCATGCCGCGGGCTTGAGGCGCTGTGAGCGCATTTGCCTCGCCGCGAAATTCAAAGGCGAGGAAGGCGCCTATGGCGTTTCCGATCTCTGAGATATGCAGGGGCTCGGCGCTTTGGGTGAGCGCTGTGAAGCGCGCGCGATATTCTGGGACAGCCTCTACGCGTGCGGCGATCTTGGCCCATGCACCGTCAGCACCACGAATCTGGCCCGCGGAAACGGCGGTGGCGATATCGTTTTCGCCGTCTGTGCCCGCCATTTCCTCATGGCTGAGTATCGGCAGAAGAGCTTGGGCAGACAAAAGGCTCTTGGCGGGGCGCTCAAGCGCATTGCCTTCGGGCATCCGGATGCCGAAGGGGGCATTGGGATCAAGCACTACGCGGCCATCGTGGAAAAGCGTGGTGAAATCGTTTGCGCCGAGATTGAAGATTGCGGGGGCGTTGCGTGGGATGTGACGTTCGGCGGGGGCGTCCGCTGTGCCGCGGCGGCGCTTGCCAAGACCTCTGCCGCCTTCACCCACTGAGAGCGCAACCGCATCAGCAGAACCAAGCACCCCGTGATGACAACTTGCGCAGGAAATGTTGCGATTGCCTGACAACAGGGGATCAAAGAAGAGATCCCGCCCGAGGAGCACCTGCTCAATATCATCTTGGGGGAAGTCCGAGTGGGTCACCGGGGGCATATCTGCGGCCAGAGAGAGTGTGGCCTGGTGGGACATGACGCAGGCGGTGACCCACTTGAGGTTCATCGCAGTCAGATGGGGGCGATCCTTGGAGGGCTGAGCCACCCGCTGCTGCGGTTCATGGCTTAAATGCACCCTAAATGTGGCAAGATTATGGCAAAAACGGTAAAATTTGGGCATTGGTCACACAAAAATAAAAAGCCAGCGGCACTCGAGACTGTGAAAGCCTTACACCAGAGTTGCGCCGACGGGAACTGCGGTGAATTGACTGGCTTACCAAGGTCGTAAGTGTGAGCAAAAATGAGGCACTGTGCATTATCGGAAACGCTCGGGCCGATCGCGAGCAGATCCGGACCATAAACAGAGCTTCAGAAGCGTCTCACCGCTTCACGGGCCGTGTGCTGTGGGGAGATGTGGCGGTGAAGCCCGCCCTTACTTTTACAGGAAGACCACGACCAAATACGCCCTCACCGTGACGTGCCAATCAACACGTGGAATCGTGGCCGCGATTACCAATTATCTTGCGGATGGCGGCTGCAATATCACCGACAGCGCCCAGTTTGACGACAAAGAGACGGGTAATTTCTTTGTGCGGATCAGCTTTGAGAGCGATGCGGCTGTGGTGCTGGAGGACATGCAGGCCAGTTTTGCCAAGACCGCCGAGCCTTTTGGGATGAGCTATGAGTTTCACAACGAGACGGTGAAGATGAAGGTGATCATCATGGTGTCGCGCTTTGGGCATTGTTTGAATGATTTGATGTACCGCTCACGGATTGGCGCGCTGCCGATTGATATTGTCGGGGTGATCTCAAACCACATGGATTATCAGAAGGTCTTTGTGAACAACGATATTCCGTTTCACTGCATCAAGGTGACGCCAGCCAATAAGCCAGAGGCGGAGGCGCGTATTATGGCTGTGGTGGAAGAGGCGGGCGCCGAGCTGATCGTCCTTGCGCGCTATATGCAGATTCTCTCCGATGAGATGTGTCAGAAAATGTCTGGGCGGATTATCAACATCCACCACTCGTTTTTACCAAGCTTCAAGGGCGCGAACTCTTATAAACAAGCGTTTCAGCGCGGTGTGAAACTCATTGGGGCAACGTCACATTATGTGACAGCGGACTTGGACGAAGGGCCCATTATCGAGCAGGACATTGTGCGCGTGACACATGCGCAATCCTCCAACGATTATGTCGCCCTCGGGCGCGATGTCGAAAGTCAGGTCCTTGCGCGCGCGATCCACACGCATATTCATCGCCGCGTGTTTCTCAACGGGAACAAGACAGTGGTCTTCCCAGCCTCGCCCGGCTCTTATGCATCAGAGCGGATGGGCTGAGCCGCTCATTGCTCCCATGTGGGCGTGCGCTTTTCCAGAAAGGCGCTGATGCCTTCTTCGGTGTCGCGAAAGAGCATGTTTTCGGCCATCGCGGCACCAGTATAAGCGTAGGCCTCTTCGAGGTTCATCTCGGCCTGTTTATAAAAGCCTTCCTTGCCGATCTTGACGGCGGCGGCGAGCTTGCTGGCGACTGTTTCTGCAAGGGCAAGTGCATCGACGACAGCATCTTCTGAAACACGGTTGATAAGGCCCAGCTCTGCTGCGCGTTCCGCCTCAATGAAGCTGCCGGTTGTGAGCATCTCAAAGGCCTGTTTGCGGCCTATGTTGCGGCTGAGCGCGACCATCGGTGTAGAGCAGAAGAGGCCGATGTTGACGCCATTAACGCCAAAGCGGGTGCCAGACTGGGCGATGGCCATGTCACATGTGGCAACAAGCTGGCAGCCTGCGGCTGTTGCTATCCCGTGAGGGGCGGCAATGACAGGCTGTGGCAGGGCACGAATGCTGAGCATCATGCGGGCGCATCGGGCGAATAGATCATTAAAGTAGGCTTTGCCGCCATCTTCGGCTTGGCGACCTGCTGTCATTTGTTTGAGATCATGACCCGCGCAAAAGGCTTTGCCAGCCCCTGAAAGAACCACGGCACGAATGGAGCGGTCTTCTTTGAGCGCATCAAGCTCGGCCTGAAGGGCGGTCAGCATTTCCTCGGACAGCGCATTGAGCCGCTCCGGCGCATTCATCCTGAGATGGGCCACTGCGTTTGTGTCGTTACGTTCCAGAAGGTTCATCTTGCTCTCCCCAAATTCTATAGGCAGTCTAATGCGCAACTGAACGGGAGGTAAAGATGGCTTTGGAACTGGAGAAGGAGGCGCTGCAGGCGTTTCTGGATGAGGTGTTTCCGCAAGTGGCAGGCGAGTTTGTCGTTGAGCATGTCGAAGAAATGTACAGTGAGATCCGCATCCCCATTTCTGAAAAGCACCTGCGCCCAGGCGGGACTGTCTCTGGACCGACAATGTTCATGCTGGCGGATGTGGCTGTATATGCCACAGTGCTGGCAATGATTGGCAAGAAGGCACTGGCTGTGACGACAAGCTGTAGCCTTGATTTCATGCGCAAGCCTGTTGCGGGGCGGGACTTGCTTGCCAAATGTACGCTCCTGAAACTAGGGCGGGTTTTGGCTGTGGGGGATGTATTGCTGTATTCAGTGGGCGAAGAAAAGCCTGTTGCCCGTTCGACGATGACCTATTCTATTCCACCAAAATAGGGTCCTTGCTTGGGGTAAAATAATACCTATTTTGCAAGTATCTGATTTTAAAGATATAATTAGAATTTTGTACGGTTGACTGTGCGCGAGGGCGAGTTATAAACCGCCCATTCCGCAAGCAGAGAGCGGTTTTCTCTTTGCCCAACCCGATTATCAGGATTTCAAACATGAAAACCTTTACTGCGACACCCGCAGATATCGACAAGAAATGGATCATCATCGACGCTGAAGGCGTTGTTCTTGGCCGTCTTGCTTCGATCATTGCGATGCGCCTGCGCGGCAAGCACAAGCCTTCGTTCACACCCCATATGGACATGGGCGACAACGTGATTGTCATCAATGCTGAAAAAATCCAGCTGACAGGCAAGAAGCGCGAAGAGCACTTCTACTGGCACACTGGCCACCCAGGCGGGATCAAGAGCCGTACAAAGCAGCAGATCCTTGAAGGCGCATACCCAGAGCGCGTTGTGACCAAAGCGGTTCAGCGCATGCTTCCAGGTGGTCCTCTGAGCCGCAAGCAGATGACAAATCTGCGCGTATATGCAGGCACAGAGCACGGCCACGAAGCGCAAAACCCAACCGTTCTTGATGTTAAATCAATGAACAAGAAAAACACACGGAGCTGAGCGACATGGCTGATCAAGTGAACTCACTCGAAGAGCTGAGCGCCGTATCTGGCGACGCAGCCCCCGCAACTGCTGTTGTGGCAGAACCTCGTGAGCCCGTGCGTGACGCACTCGGCCGCGCCTATGCTACAGGCAAGCGTAAAGACGCTGTTGCTCGTGTCTGGATCAAACCAGGCTCTGGCAAGGTTGTTGTGAACGGCAAAGAACTGAACACGTATTTTGCACGCCCCGTGCTTCAAATGATCCTGCGACAGCCATTTCAGGTTGCAGGCGTGGAAGACCAGTTCGACGTGGTTGCAACGGTAAAAGGCGGCGGTCTTTCGGGCCAAGCGGGTGCTGTGAAGCACGGTGTTTCTAAAGCGCTCCAGCTTTATGATCCCAGTCTGCGCGGCGCTCTGAAAGCTGCTGGCTTCCTCACGCGCGACAGCCGTGTTGTAGAACGTAAGAAATACGGTAAGCGCAAGGCGCGTCGTAGCTTCCAGTTCTCTAAGCGCTAAGCTTTACGGATATCAAATTTGGAACAGGGCCGCTCTTCGGAGCGGCCTTTTTCTTTGGGCGAGGTGTTTCGGCTGACGCCGATCCGCTGGGGGCTTTGCCCCCAGATCCCCAGGATATTTTTCAAGAGAAGAAAAAGGGGACGGTATGACCCGCCCCCTAGGATAGAGTTGCCTCTTCTCCTCTTACGGTCATCGGCGTCCCCGCCTGTACCGCATTTTCACTTTGCATGAACTTTCTTAACAAGCCCCTACTTCTTCTCTTCTAAAATATCCCAGGGGGTCTGGGGGACTGGTCCCCCAGCTTGGCGACGACGACGTCGGCGCAATACATCAGAGGCTATTCGTCAGGTTTGATCAGGCCCAGCCCACGCAAATAGATGCCAATGCCCGACTCTAGCAGATCTTCGGGGGAAAACGGACTTTGAGTTCCTGGGGAGTTGCGTGCAAAGAGCTCCACGACACCATGGCTCATCGCCCATATATGTGCTGAGAACATTGAAGCAGGTGGCCGCTTTTCAGCAGGGATGTGTTGGCTCAGCTCGGAAGCGGCAGTTTCCAGTACGGCGCGGGCCCGTGCGGCAACTGTGGCCAGCTCGGGCGTGCGATTGACAGAGATCCCGCTTTCAAACATGGCGATGTAGTTACCCGGATACTTGCGGGCAAAGGCGAGATAGGCACGGCCTGTGGCCTCAAAGGCGGCGAGGGCGGAAGGCTGGCCCGTCTCGTAGGCATATTGCATCAGGTCAGCAAATATCTCATAGCCTTGACGCGCTGCTTCGGCGATCAGGGCTTCACGGCCTTCAAAGTGCCGATAGACTGCGGCGGGTGTAACGCCTGCTTCTTTGGCAGCTTCAGAGAGCGTAAAGCCCGTCGGCCCTTTGGCCTCGATCAGTTTCAAAGCCGCTTCGACCAGCGCTTGGCGCAGGTTGCCGTGATGATAGCCGCGTTTTTTAGGCATCCCAGATCTCGGGGCCGCCACAGACGAGGGGATCGACCGTGCCCAAGGCTTTTATGTCTTTGCGGGCGTAGTCGACTTGGCTGAGCACAGCGCGGATTGCGTTGAGGCGGGCGCGGCGCTTGTCATCGGAGCGCACGATCGTCCAAGGGGCCTCGGCTGTATGGGTGCGGGTCAGGGTTTCAGAGATGGCAACGGAATAGCCCTCCCATTTCTTCAGCCCTTCGACGTCAATCCAGCTCAGTTTCCACTGCTTGAGCGGGTCACTTTCGCGGCCCAGAAAGCGGCGTAGCTGTTCGGCGCGGCCGACATTGAGCCAGAGTTTGACGAGGTGAATACCTTCATCGACGAGCATCTTCTCAAAGGAGGGTGCTTGGGCGAAGAAATGTTCTCTTTGATCTTGTGTACAGAAGCCGAAAACATGTTCGACAACGCCGCGATTGTACCAGCTGCGGTCATAGAGGACGATTTCCCCGCCTGAAGGCAGGTGATCAATGTAACGTTGGAAATACCATTCGGTTTGTTCTTTTTCGGTTGGCTTGGAGAGTGCAACGACGCGTGCGCCGCGAGGATTAAGATTTTCACGGAAGCGCTTGATTGTGAAGCCTTTTCCCGAGGCATCACGGCCTTCAAAGACAATTGCGATGCGTGCGCCTGTTTCTTTGGCCCAGGTCTGGAGCTTGACCAGTTCGATTTGCAGGCGGGCGAGGTCTTTTTCGTAGGCTTTGCTCGGCATCCGCTCTGAATGTGGATAGGTCGGGCTGAGGATATCGCCCTTTTCAGCTCTCTTTATGGCCGCACGGACGGCCTCGGGGGCGTCTTGTTCAAAAAAGGTGCTGATCGCAACGTCAAAGGGCAGCTCCATGAGAGGCCTCCTACTGGTTTTCACTTACTATGGCGGCTTCGGCCGCGGCGCGCAATCCTGAGCGCGTGGCGGCGCGACCGATGGCGGCGACAACCTGATCTTCTGCGCTATGCTGGACCATATGGCCGTGGCCTTTTGCGCGTGTGAGCGCCGCATTGGGCAAGTCTTGGAGCAGCGGTTCAGCATGTATCCGCAGGCCGACCGTGATGTCTTGGGTGCCATGAAGAATTTCGACGGGTAGGTTTACTTGAGGGTATAGAGGGACCATCGCATTGATTTCGTTCAATAGATTGGCACGCTGGAGGGATGTGGCGCGCATCGAAGTGTATCGGAGCGAGAGCTTTGGGCCGAAATAGTCAAAGTAGCCTTCAGGCACAGGATCTGGTGCGAAGACGTTCGTCAGCGCGGCTTCCAGATAGGGCTCGGTTATCACCGCTGGCAGGAGCGGCAAAAATACAAGGCCAAGAAACGGATTTGAGCCCGCGCGGTAGAGAGGATCAAGGGGGGTGTCCCATGGGTGGGACGCGGCGGCGAGCAGGACAAGGGCCGACAGGCTCTCTGGCTCATATGTCGCCCAAGCCAGCGCGACCGACCCGCCATAGGAGTGGCCCACCACAATCGGTTTTTTCGCGCCCATTGCAGTTGCGGCGGCCGAAATTTGCGCCGCTTGTGCGCGCAGGCTGTCGCCCTTGGGGTCAATTGCAGCGCTATACCCAAGCCCTGGTCGATCTACCATAAAAATGCGGTAGGTCGGCGCGAGCTTGGCCGCGAGTGAAAAGCTCATGTCACGGGTGTGGCCGTTGGAGCCGTGAATGAGGACGAGATCGGGACCATCAGGCGCGCCAGTGACGACCACATGCATTGGTGATCCATTGACGGTAATGATGTCGCCTCGCGCAGGTGTAGCCGCCTCGGCCGCGCGCTCTGCCCTTTGCGCGACAAGCCAAAGTGCGAGCCAGAGGAGCGCGAGTATGATGAGGCTATAGAGGGCGGGCTTGAGCATCAACCGCGCAGATCGGTGCTTTCGAGGCCGATCTTTTCGATATCAAAGGGCGTGGTTTCATAGATTTCTGAAATCCAGTTGCCATAGAGCAGATGGGCGTGGCTGCGCCAGCGGTTGAGCGGTGTTTTGCTTGGATCATCTGCGGGGAAATAGTTTTTAGGAAGCTGAATGTCCGCCCCTTCGATCTGGTTTTGCGCGAGGTCGCGCGCGTATTCTTCGCCCAGCGTGCCGCTATCATACTCAAGATGATTAAAGACATAGAGCGCGCGGTGTGCTGTGTCTTCGACCAGTGCGGGGCCGACTTCTTCGGAGTGCAAAAGTACGGTGAGACCGGCCGCTTCGATTTCGTCGCGACGCATCTCTGTCCAGCGGCTTACAGGCATCACGAAATCGTCAGAAAATCCCCTTAATAGAGTGCTTTGGGGAGCAAAGTTAAGGTGTCTGTAGCAACCAAAGAGCTTGTGATCGAGGAGGTGCTTTTTGACGCCATGGAAATAGCCGAGCATGGCCATACCGCCCCAGCAGACGCCAAATGTGCTGTGGACATGGGTTTGGGTCCATTCAAAAACGCGCGTCAGTTCGTCCCAGTAAGTGACCTCTTCAAAAGGCAGATGTTCGATCGGGGCGCCTGTGATAATCAGACCGTCAAACTTCTCGCCTGACGCTACCACCTCTTCAAAAGAGCGGTAAAACTCTTCGAGGTGTTCTGCGGCTGTGTTGCGGGCCTGATGTTCGGACATGCGAATGAGCGAAAGCTCAATCTGCAAGGGCGTTGCGCCGATGAGGCGGGCGAACTGATTTTCCGTCTGGATCTTTTTGGGCATCAGGTTGAGAAGGCCGATCCGCAGCGGGCGGATGTCCTGACGGCTGGCTTGATCTTCGCCCATCACCATAACCCCCTCGCGACTGAGCACGGAATAGGCGGGCAAGTGAGAGGGCAGTTTGATCGGCATGGGCTTGGCCTTGTATTGGGGAAGACTGATTTAGGACGCTTTGGCACGCGCCTCAAGAGCAGCCATGACGACTGCATCGAAATCACGGGCGTCGCGGACTGTTGCGATATCTGTGGCGTCAATGGTGACGCCCCATTTTGCCATGGCTTCGTAGCGAGGCTGACGGTGGGCGAGGGCGCGCGCATATGTGAAACGGATGAAGCTGTCTGGATCAACTTCGTTTTCAGTGCATTGGTTTTCGCTCAAGTATTCGCCCCAAACGCGCGCAAGAAAGCTGGGCTGATAGGCCATTGGCTTGGGCGCATGATCGAAGCGGCGGATGAGCTCTTCGGTATGGGCCTCTGAGCCTTTGAGCCAGATCATCAGGGTGTTTTCACTCAAAGTCTTCATCAGTTCGTCGTTTGGATTGGACGGATCGACCCATTCACAGATTGAACCACCTGTGTCGCAGATGAAATGTGGATAGCCATAAAGTGCTTCGGCGCGGTCGATGAAGTATGGAGTGTCGAGCAGGGCTGCAATCTCAGCCCGGCGGAACTGTTCTTGGCGGGCGCCGTAGCGCGCCATGCTCGTACCGCCTTTGGCCTCAGAGCCCGGCTTGCCGAGATAGGAGGAGACGGCGGCAAGATTGCCGAAGGTGATATTTGAGCCGATATATATGGAATCGCTCATCAAAAGCTCACGCAAGAAGGGCACTTTCATGGCCTCGCGCTTGGCATTGTCGGCGATATATTCGCCCATGTAACGCGTACCGATGCGGTAATCGATCGAGTAGTGAAACCAGTCGCCTGTTTCGCGCAGGCTATTGGCAATATGGGTTTTGCCAAGGCCCGACATACCGAAAAAGAGCGCCTTCTTTTGCGCGGCTTGCTGCCAGCTTTGGGCTGTTGGATAGATCATGCTCGGCCTCTTTGTTCACCTTCCTCTGGAGTAAAGGGGTGGCGCGCGAGGGTCAAACTCTATTGCGAAGATACGAAAAGAGGCGACCATCCAGAATGAGCAGGCCAAAGGCGAGAATAGCAAAGCCAAGGAGTGCCCGCGGGTGTAGCGCCTCGCCCAAGACAGCCCAACCCAAGAGAATGGCGGTGAGGCCGCTTTCTATGTGGAGCTGTGACCAGTTGAGCAGGGTGAAGGGAATGATGTTGTTGAGCAGTCCCATGACCAGGAAGGCACCCCAGACGGGCCAAGTGCGTGGAACGGGCAGGCGCAGGGCAAAGACGAGGCCCCACAGCACGAGCGCGGCCCAGAGTGCGCGGTGCGCGACCGTAGAGAGCACGCCCACTTCGTTGAGCGCGTTGCGCACAGAAAGAAACACGCCGCCCCAAACAAGCGCCAGAAGCAGAAGCTCGGCCGATGCACGGGACGAGAGGGATTTTTGATCTGTCATAGGCGAGCTATGCCTGCTTTAGAGCCGCTTCACGCCCCGTTTCTTGCGGGAAGGCCACAAAAAAACGCCCCGCCGATTTGGCAGGGCGTTTGGAATTTTGGTGCTTTCAGGCCTTAGAAGCTGTAAGCAAGCTTGATGCCAAAGCCGACGGCTTCGTTGTCTGTGAAGTTCACCGGACCAACTGATTGATCACCAAGTTTTACATATTGCAAGCCGCCCGATACTTTGAGGCTGTCTGTCACGTTGTAGCTTGCTCCAAGCCCAATGCTTTTATAGCCGTTCGTCGGAGCAAGAGGTGTGTTACCTGGCCGTGTCCCAGCGCCTTCGTAACCGAGTGTCACAGCGAGGCTGAGTTTATCGTTCATCTTGCGGCCAACGCCTAGAGTGTAGCTTGTTGAGTCATCTCGGAAGTTGACCCAGTTGATTGTTGTTCCACCACCGACTGGCGTGGTTTCGAGTGAGCGGCCACCCCATTTTGCGTGGCGCACAGAGCCGAAGAGAAGAGTGTCTGTAGCGATCGACAGTTTGGAACTCGAGGTTGAGATTTTCGGGGCTTTTGTGAGAGCCTGAAACAGGTGTTGCGAAGTTGTGCATACCACTCAGTTTGTTCTTGATTGCAGAATTATACGTCAGAGCAACGCGCATTGCGATGTCTGGGCGTTCATAAGCTGCGCCAACTAGAGCGCCCCAAGCATAGTCACTGGACGCACTGAGCACTCCGCTACCTGAAATGATAGTGCCTGTTAGTGATTGAGCACGGGCACCAGCATGGAGGCTGAAATTGTCATTGAATTTGTGGCGGCCAACGAAAGTCATGGCTTTGCTCGTTACGTCGGCAAAACCGCCATTGAAAGTACCGTCAGTGTAGCGGATGTTTGCACCGAAGGGTTGATCGACGATAACGGCGACATCGACTTTGTCTGTAATTGCTTGCTTAATCGAAAAGCTAACTGGATTGTACCGTGTCGTAGCGTCTGATGTAGCAGTCCCTGTCACTTTTGGATCAACAGACCCGATTGAGAACTGAACCACGTTGCCTTTCTCAAAAATAGGCGTGATCCATTGTCCAGAGCGGTCAATGCCTCCAGCGGAGGCTGTGCTTGTTGCGAGTGCGAGAAGGCTTACGCCGAGTGCGAGTGTTTTCATTATATTCTTCTCCCAAAGAACTCATTAAAGATGACTGGGGAAAGTCTAGAGGTGGAGAACAGCTGCGCGGGATAGATTTCGTCGCGTCAATGAGTGCAGGGAGCGGTAGTGTGACAGGAAAGACAACGTAAAATCGCGTTTTTAAATCAAAAAGACGCTATATAGCGTCAGTTATTCGCACTTGGTGTCTGTCTGAACCGCGTTTCAGTCCAGATATTGAAGTAGTTTCCAGCGAAAATCAGCAGCGCTCCGACAAAGACCCAGACATCCAGCGCCTCGGCGTAGGCTGCCCAGCCGATGACGGCAATGACGGGGAGGCGGGCAAAATCAATCGGCACAACCACTGTGGCTGGTGCGAGACTCAGCGCCGTTGTCAGGCAGAAATGTGCAAGAAGGCCCGCGCAGCCGATGAGCAAAAGCCATGGTGCTGTGGTGGCGGAGGGCAAGGCGACATCGCCGTCATAGCCTGCGGCAAGGACGCCGAAGACGGCTTGCATGACGGTGAGGTAAAACAAGATGCAGGTGATTTTCTCGCTGCGCGTGAGTCGCTTTGTGAAGATGATGGTAATGGCAAAGCAGATGGCGGCGAGAGAAGCCGTGACCACGCCAAGCCCGACTGTTTCGCCGAAGGGGCGGGCCACAATCAAGATGCCCGCAAAGCCGAGGAGGGCGGCGAGGGCGCGTGTTTGGGTCATGCGCTCCCCCAAAACGAAGGGGGAGAGCACGAGCACCCAGATTGGTGAGGTGAATTCGAGCGCAAAGACTTGTGCAAGCGGGATGACTGTGAGGGCGAAAAACCAGAGATTCTGGCCTGCGAAGTGGGCGATATTGCGGATGGTGTGGGCGCCCATATGCCGGCGTGTAATGTCGCCCAGATGTCCCGTGCTGGCTGCGACACCGATCACGATGATCATGCCGATAAAGCTGCGGTACATCATGATTTCAAAGGTATCGAGTTCAAAGCTGACGGCGCGGCCTGCAACGGCCATTGCTGTGAAGGAGGCGATGGCCCCGATCATCCAAAGCGCTGCGCGCAGGGTTTGGGGCGTATCGCTCATTTGGACTTGGTTCCCTTGCCCTTTGCTTAGGCCGCGAGGTTAACCGAAGTCTTCACGAGGTTGGAGCCCTAAATGATATCTGATCATTCGAAATATTCTTTGGAATGTCGACGCGCTTTTGCCCTGAGTTGCTGGTGGTTCAGTTGCTCAGGATTTCATACCACCCGGGCCTCGGTGTCGCAGGTCAGCAGAGCCTCTTGCCAAGTGGGAATGCTGTTGGCCTCGTAGCCGCAAACTTTGTCTTGTGCGATCTGGGCGAAAACCTTCATGGTTTTTCGGTGAACCGGAGATGACCTATAGGCCATCATTGATTTCTTATCGACCCAAACGGTCAGAGTGTGGTGGTATCCGTCACGTTTTTTCGCTTCGCAAAACAGACAGCCCGCCGCTTTTTGGGCCGCTCTGAAGGCTGGCACAGCCAACATCCAGAATCTCACACGGCCAAAAAAATGATTGGGTTTCAAGCCCGTTACAGAAACGTACACCGTCTAACAGCTCCAGCTCACTCCCACTCAATAATACCATTAGTGTAAGTGATTGCTATTATTTGCTTTTCAAGACGCTTTGTAAGCTCCTTGTAAGTCAGCATAATACCCTGCCGGATAAGAAATCTATGTGCGTCACCACCAATGAAACCAATCTTTGATCTCCTCCCAGTTTCGGTATAAACCTACAATAATCAATACAACAAGAAACGTAACCACACCAATAAACCAGCCGCCGCCAGAATCCCACGCAGCGTAAAGAACAAGCGCTAAAAACGCACACAGAAGCAAGACGTTGACAATAAAGCCGAAGAAACTACTAACGTATCCGAAAAAAATTTGCTCATCTGAAGGTAAATTTTTCCTTCCACAACCACTGCAATGATCAAAGCCCTTTATAAGCTTTTTACCACAATAACCACAAGATTGATCAATCATCTATTGCTCCAAATACCCTAAAACTTTCGCTCATTTTCGATGTAAAGTAAGTACACATATTTTCCACATCTAATCTACAAAAATATTTAATCTACAAAAATATTTTATATACAAAACAATGACTTCCGTCTTGTACCTTATTCCCACTCAATAATACCAGTACTGTAAATCATTGCCCTTAAACATCTTTCTTAATACTTTGTAAGTCATTATGGTACTCTGCTTTATAAGCAATCTCTATGCGTCACTACTCATTTGCAATAGAAACATAGCAAGTGGATACAAAGCTTGCATCCACTTGCTAATGCTTTTCTAGTCTATTTAGACTTCTAGCTTCTTAATAGCCTAACTGCTTTAATAACCGTTAGTGATATGTAATCGTAGTAGCGGTATTAAATGCTAAAATAAGATTCATCAAAAATTTAGCACTTACCTTGCTTTGGAGAATAGGGTTGATAATTTTTGTTAAGACACTTTGATGGTTTCAGCGACGTTCCTCTTGAATAGAATGAAGTGTTACGAGTTATTAAGTCTTGGGAAATAACTCTATAGCCATCGCTAATCGTAAAAGTTTTTTCTATGTCGGAATGGGCGCAAAATTTAATATTGCCGAAGGTTTCGTTCAGCAATGCTGGCACAAGCCTCTTCATAGATTGCGCTTCTTTGTTCATCCTCGGATAATGATCATCAGTAGCTTTAAATCCCACCGCTATACAAGATGCATCTTTTGCAAATGTCATAGTTGGAAGTGGTAGCGCTAAAGCCAGAACTATTAGGTATTGCTTCACAAGATATTCTCCTATTTAGGAAAAAACTATTGCCGATGCCAATTTTAGTGTCAATAAGATATCTTGTAGGCATATAAACGAATATCAGTTAGCTACAGTACTCAGTGACTTTGTAAGTGATGAAGTTGTTGGTAAAAGTGTTAAGTTGCTTAAGGCATATGGCTTAAAAGTATTTTGATACAGCACAACTATGTCACTCAGTCGTTCTGTCAAACACTCTATCGTATGCTATGAAACTGTACGTTTTTGTGCGGTTTTTGTGTGGCAAGCATCAGTAGTGCGTTAGTGCTATAACGTTCCAACACTTCCTTATGGCTTGATTGGCTGACTTGCTTGTTGCTTTGCCATAAAGTCATTGCTTACATTTTGAATATCGTTTGCTGATATTGATGTAGAAGACACAGCATTGGATGTTGGCAAGTTGTTAGACTTAGGTGTTGGAGGAGGGGTAATAGAAGGAAAGTTCTTTACCTTCTTTGCTTTGCTCTTAGCGTTTGGCTTGTACTTGATTGCCTTTCTGCCGTAATTCGTTCTTTGGCATATCAATCACTATGAAACGCAATAGTGCTTTGTTAGTTTCCTTGTAAGTAAAACAAGAAAACTTAACAAAATCAATCAATGATTTTTCAGTTTGTCAGTACTTTGTAAGTAGCTTTTCTATATAAATCATTAGGTTAAAGTACTTTATTTATTCCCACTCAATAGCAACGTTAATTATTTTCTGTTTAATAT
>Ga0228630_1000029_pt1 | contig 76638 bp, 66 predicted proteins | sample 37DmetaG_FD_183038 | JGI IMG/M metagenome (GOLD analysis project Ga0228630, IMG submission 183038) | Seawater microbial communities from Monterey Bay, California, United States - 37D | ecosystem: Environmental > Aquatic > Marine > Coastal | place: USA: California | collected 2016-10-25 | reverse complement strand
TTAAGTGTTACGCTAATGATAGCTTCTTGTGAAACTACACAGTTAGATCTTACATCAAACCCAAACGCTCTGAGTCCTGAACAAGCAGATGCTACATTCTTTTTAAATTCGATTCAAGTAGACTTTGCTTATTGGGTTAGCAGTATGGGAGACAGAGGTGGTGAACTTACAAGAATCAATTATATGAATGGGAGAACTTATAACAATGTCTATTCTCCCGATAGTTGGGATGGCATCTGGTCTTCAGCATATCGTGGAATGCTTGAAGACATTAGATTAATGAACTTAATTGCTGAGGAAGCAGGCTTAAGCTTTCATATCGGTATGGGAAAAGTTTTTCAAGCATACATAATGTTAACCTTAGTTGATTATTTTGGAGATGTGCCTTATTCTGAAGCATTACAGGGAGCTGAAGGTGAATTAAACCCTGCTGCCGACAGCGGTGAAGCTGTATATGATGCTTCTATTGCTCTTTTAGATTCTGCAATTCAAGACTTTAATACCAGCGGACCTGTACCTTCAGATGATTTTTTCTATAATGGAAGTCGATTAAAGTGGATTAAGGCAGCAAATAGTATTAAGAAAAAAGCATTATTGAATAAGGGTGATTATTCCGGGTACAATGCAATTAACAATTACATTACTAATTCGGCTGATGATTTTCAATTTTCATGGGGTACAAGCCCAGCTACTCCTGATACTCGTCATCCTCTTTATAGTTCTAATTACACCTCAACAGGAGGTGGAGAATATATGTCAAATTGGATCATGTTTAAAATGCTAAATGGTTATGCTGGAAATACTGACCCTCGGATAAATTATTATTTCTATAGACAGGTGTCTGAAACTCCTGGATTTGATTCAAATGCTAATGAAGAAGTTTTAGAATGTGGCTTGCCAGGTTATTATGTCCCACCACAATATCGTAATGATAAAACTCCTTTTTGTGCTCCGACAAACTCAGCTAATAACGCTGCAATTGGATATTGGGGAAGAGATCATGGAAATGATAACGGAATACCTCCTGATGGATTCTTAAGAACATTAAGAGGAATATATCCTGCAGGTGGTGCATATGATGACGAAAGCTTCACAGGCTTAGTTGACGGTTCGGGAGCAGGTGGTGCAGGAATTACTCCAATAATACTCTCTTCTTGGATGCATTTTATGAATGCTGAAGTTGCAGTTTCAACTGGTGGTGACCCAACATCTGAGACATTAACTGCCATTGAGCAAGCATTAAATAAAACAGATGATTTAGGAGGTCCAGAAATACCTGCTTCAGATATAAGCGCGTACATAGCTGCCTTTACTTCTGATTGGAATGCTGCTGGATCTGTAGCAGATAAACTTGACATGTGGTCAACGGAATACTTTATTTCATTAACAGGAAATGGTATCGATGCTTATAATTCATATAGAAGAAACGGTTATCCTAGAGACCTTCAACCTAATATTGAACCCGATCCTGGACAATTTCCACTTTCTCAATTTTATCCTGCTAATTATGTAAATAATAATAGTAATGCGAGCCAAAAAACTACAAAATCAGAACGTGTATTCTGGAATTCAAATGGACCAAATAATTTAAAATAATGAAAATGAAAAAATTAATTAGTTTCTTTAGTTTAATTATAGTATTTCAATCTTGTACAGATCCTGAAAATACGGTAAATTTTGTACTTGATAATTTTGAAACTGGAGCTGTGCTAAGAACTATTTCAACTTCTGGAACATATAATTATTACGATCAGAGTACTTCTATTTTCTCAGCAACTATTGAGGAACACGATGAAGAAAATGGGGAATTAATGCAAAGCGTAGATATTTATCTTTCAGTTGATGGTGGATCAGAAGTTCTTTTTAAGACTTTACAACCATCTGATTTTACAACTGGTCCTACCGGACTCCCAAGAGCCACATTTAAAGTAGGTTTAACAGAAGTTGATAATCTAGTTGGTTTTATTGGTGGAAGCACCGTCAAAATCAGATTAGAATTAAACCTCACTAACGGTAAATCTTTTTCAGAAGATTCAGTTACTGGATCTATGACAGGTTCTTACTTTAAATCTTCATATGTCTACAATGAAATAGTTAATTGTTTCGTAACTGATGGATCTGCTGTCCCTGGAATTTATAGTGTCAACATGCAAGATTCTTATGGTGATGGATGGCAAGATAGTAGAGTTAAACTTACCTTGGATGGTCAAGTTTATTACTTTGCAATACCTAGTCCCTATACAAGTGGAGTGGAGATTAATAAGACTCTAGAGGAGTACTCTGGAGATGACAATGCAGGATCATCTACTATCACTATTCCTACAAGTGCCTCAACGATGAAATGGGAATGGATGGTTGGAAGATATCCAGAAGAAACATCGTATACTATTTCTTATACTAAATTGGACGGTTCTAGGGCTCAAAATTGTTTTAATGAAGCTGATGGTCCAGGTGGTGAGAAGACACTTAGTGTATGCCAATAAAATAATTTCAAAAAAGATAAAAATTGGTGATTTAACCCCCTTTTTTTATAATATAAAATTTGGGTATACATATCCTCGCCAAAAGGTTGTTCCGCCATCAAATTTCCATACAATTTTTCCAGAGTGGGTAACTTCCCAATATCCAAAATCTCCTTCACATATAAGTGTGTTTCCGTTAGGTAATCTATATGCGCCTGATATTTTACCAAAAAACAAGTCTGGGTCTGTATAACTCCAAATTATTTCGGGTGAGATCCAATTTAAAGGATTTGAGTCAAAGACAGATGGTAATAAGAACTCATAAACTTTTGATTGTTCGTTCTTATAGCCATTCATATATATTAAAAAATTGTCAATGGATTCTGGATCAAGACTAACTAATGAGGGGTGATGATTATTAAAAAATAAACGATCTCCTGATCCACCATATGCATTGGGATTTCCAAATCGGAAAACAAGGTCTCCTAATTCAGTTTTGGATATTATAGTATCAAATTGATGTGGAATTACCCATACTTCACTAAAAAAATTTACACTTACAAAAATAACATCCCTTTTTGGATCATAATACAGTCCATTAGCATGCATTAAATCACCATTTTCATTTTCATGATAATTCAAATCAATTTTCTCTGGATGTTCCGTTACTGATCCAAAATTTGAAGAGGATTGCTCGAAATCTTGTATGAGGTGATCAGCACTTCGCCATTCCCAGACAATAGTTTTAGATTCTGTATTAAGCTCAATTAATTTTTCTAAATAAATTGGACCGCTTCCACTAAATCCTAAATTTAAGGCCCTATCCTCAGAAAATTTCTCCCATACTAAAATTAAAATATTACCATTTGGAAGCACATCAAAGTCATGATGCATTAATTCAGTTTTATTATTCACTTCATATTCCCATACTAATGCCCCCTCTGGATTATATTTTCTAAGAATACCTCCATAACCTCCAAATGAAAAAGAAACATTTTCTGCTTTAAAGATCCCTATAATACTTCCATCTGGCATTAATTTTAAATCATTTCCTAGATTCAAATCAAAATCCCATGTCTTTAATCGTTCTCCTTTTTTTGTATTTAAATACGCTGATTTACCTCCATTTTCTATCATAAATACTGGATTAGGATCAATATTTTTTGGATCAAAGACTAAAACCTCATCAGATAATTCAGGTATGGGAAGAAAAACTGCAGTTAAAATCAAATTACGAGTTAATAAAAATTCATGCTCATAGCTTTCCACCTTATTGTCAAATCCGAGCCAATGATCAAAATAGTAACCATCAAGAGGGGTTGCTTTAAAAAGAATTAGCGAATTTTTAAGAAAGACTCCTGTTTCAGGAGTAACCCTCCCGAGACCTTCAACTTTTAGAGTAACATCAAAGTAAGTTACAGACTCCTCTTCAGAAACAGAATCAGATGAGCAACCTAAAAACACAGCTAGGTTTATTAATATGAAAGTATATTTTATAAAAGAATAAATAAACTTAAAAAAGTATGTCATAAAATTTTTTATGAAATTATGAAAAAAGAAATCATAGCTATTAAATTCAAAAAAATATCAATATGGAATAATGATACTATGAATTGTAATTAAAGTATTTTTGATTTATGGAAAAGTTAACAATATTTGGTATTAGATCAATTTTAGAAGCTATAGAATCTGGAAAACCGATTGATAAAGTATGGCTTTTGAAAGGAAGTCAAAGTAAACTCTTCGATCAACTACTTCACGTTCTTCGTGCAAAAAAAATTGCATTTAGCTTTGTTCCATCAGAACGACTAGATCGTTTTTCATCAAAAAACCATCAAGGAGCTGTGGCGCGAGTCGCTGCTTTAGAGACAAAAGAAATGGAACCTCTAGTTGAGTTAATAATGGCAAATAAAAAGAATCCATTATTTGTTCTTTTGGATGGAATAACAGATACTCGAAATTTCGGTGCTATTTTACGCTCTTCAGCTGCTGTAGGAGTAGATGCTATATTTATCTCAAGTAGCGGAAGTGCACCCCTAAATGGAGATGTAGTTAAAACCTCTGCAGGTGGAGCCTTTAAAGTGCCTATTGCCAAAGTACAGCATCTAAAAGATGTAGTTTACTTTTTAAAAGCACATGAAATCCGAACTCTTGCAATAACTGAAAAAGCAAAAGAAACGGTCTATAAAAAAGACTTAAGTGGTCCAATGGCAATTGTATTTGGTTCAGAAGATACAGGGATTTCAAAAGGCCTTTTGAAAATTGTAGATGATCAAGCAAAAATCCCTATGCATTTGGAAATTGACTCTTTAAATGTTTCTGTAGCATGTGGTGTTGTATTATATGAAATGGTAAGACAGCGAAGCTAGAACTAAAACTCATATATTTAAATTATGAATACTCCTTTGGCAGAACGAATGCGCCCTAGAGCTTTAATCAATTATTACGGACAAAGCCATCTTGTTGGGCCTAAAGGAGGTCTCACTAAAATGATTAAAAATGGTGTTTTCCCTTCTATAATTCTTTGGGGGCCACCAGGCACTGGAAAGACAACTTTAGCTCAACTTATTGCCTTAGAGAAAGAACGCCCTTTTTACCAGATTTCAGCTATTAATGCAGGAGTAAAAGAAATAAGAGAGATCATTAAAAAAGCTGAAAATTCAGGTGGATTATTTACTGGAAAAAGTCCTATTCTCTTTATAGACGAAATTCACCGATTTAGTAAATCTCAACAAGATTCACTTCTTAATGCTGTTGAAAAAGGAATTATAACACTTATTGGAGCTACAACTGAAAATCCAAGCTTTGAAATCATTAATGCGTTGCTATCAAGATGTCAGGTATATGTCTTAAATCCTTTGGCTAAATCTGATCTTGAAAAGATTTTAAAACAGGCTCTTAAGGAAGATGTTCAGCTAAAGAAGATGGCTCTAAAAATTATAGAAACTGAAGCTTTGATAGAACTTTCAGGAGGTGATGCAAGGAAATTACTCTCACTTCTTGAACTAGTGATTCAATCACACAGTAAAAATTCTTTTGAATTGACAAATGAACTTGTCTTTAAAACTGTCCAAAAAAAGACAATTCTTTTTGATAAAAATGGTGATTTTCATTATGATGTTGTTTCTGCTTTTATTAAATCTATTCGTGGTAGCGATCCAAACGCAACTGTATACTGGTTAGCACGTATGATTGATTCTGGCGAAGATGTTAAATTTATAGCGCGAAGAATGTTAATTCTAGCTTCGGAAGATGTAGGAATTGCTAATCCAACAGCTCTAGTTTTAGCCAACAGCACATTCCAAGCGGTATCTTCAGTAGGATATCCTGAAGCAAGAATTCTACTCAGCGAATGTGCAATTTATCTTGCAACATCACCAAAGAGTAATACAGTCTACAAGGCAATTAACAAAGCTTCAGAAAAAATAAAAGTTACAGGCAATCTTCAAGTTCCTTTACATTTAAGAAATGCTCCAACTGAGTCAATGAATGAACTTGGTTACGGTGAAGGCTATAAATATTCACATGATTTTCAAAATCAATTTACCACCCAAGAGTATTTACCAGACGAAATTACTGGAACGAAGCTGTATGAACCAGGAAAAAATAAAAAAGAAGATAGTATTCGTGATTTTTTAAAACTGCGATGGAAAAATAAATATAACTACTAGTTCTTTTTCCAAAAGAAAGGTGTAAACAAAATTAAAACAGTAAATAATTCAAGTCGTCCTAATAACATTAAAAAGGATCCAAAAAGTTTTCCAGAAGCTGGTAATTCACTGTAATTTCCTGTTGGACCAAAATCACCAATTGCTGGACCAACATTCCCTAAAGTTGCTGCTGCAATTCCAATAGCATTCTCAAAATTCAATCCTAAAAATCCAAATACTAAACTTCCAACAATAAATGAAATCATATAAAGAATGAAAAATGCTAATATATTCCCAATGATTTCCTGATTTACTATTTTGCCGTTATATCTAGGTTGGATTATCGCATTTGGATGCAAAGCACGTTTAAATTCCAATATACCGCCTTTAATCATTAACAAATGCCTTACAACTTTTATTCCTCCTGAAGTACTGCCAGCTGACCCTCCTAAAAACATAAGACCAAAAAAGAAAACTGTTAAAAATGGAGTCCATGCCGTATAATCTGAAGTAACAAATCCAGTAGTAGTAATAATAGCAAGAACTTGAAATAATGAATGCCTAATTGACCCCTCTAACTTTCCAAATACTTGAGGAAAATCAAAATAACTATTGTTTAAGTCAACACTAGTGTATATAACTGTAAAAACAATGAATGAAAATATAAGAACAAATGTTAAAAAAGTTACGAATTCGTTATCATCTAAAACTTTTTTAAATTTCCCTGTAAGAGCAAAATAACTAAGAACAAAGTTAGACCCTGCAAGAAACATGAATAAAATAATAATGTAGTGAACTAAGGGTAAGTGATTCCAATAGGCTAAACTATTATTTTTTGTAGAAAAACCTCCTGATGCCATTGTACTCATTGCATGATTGACAGCATCAAAAATTGACATTCCAGCAAAACTTAATAATATTGCCTCTAAAAATGTAAAAGAAACATAAATCAACCAAAGTCTTTTAGCTGTATCAGTAATTCTAGGATGTAATTTATCGTTATTAGGTCCAGGCGCTTCTGCAGAAAATAACTGTATCCCGCCTATCCCTAATAAAGGTAAAATAGCCACTGCTAAGACAATAATTCCCATTCCTCCTATCCAGTGAGTCATACTTCTCCAAAAAAGAATCCCCAAGGGCAAAGATTCAATATCTTGAAGAATTGTTGCTCCTGTTGCGGTATAACCTGACATAGTTTCAAAGAAAGTGGAAGGTATATCAACCATACTATTAGTGAAAATGAAGGGAAGCATCCCGGAAATAGTCATCATCATCCATCCTAGAGTAACAATCACATATCCTTCTCTTTTTTGAATTTGTTTATCGTATTGTCTTCCAAAAAGCATAAGTAAAGCGCCGAGGGATAAAACTAAAAAAGAAGACAATGTAATTTCAAAGGTAACCCCATCTTTATAAATAAAGCTCACTAGGGACGATATCAACATCAAACAGCCATTGAAGAGCAATAAAACACCCATCAAAAAAATTACAATTTTATAATTGAAAGAATGCATAAGCCGTTTATAAAAATAAACTCTCAATTCGTTTGATGGACCTTGGTAAACAGCAGACTACTATTCGGTCCCCCGGAAGAATCGTATAATCACCTAAAGCAATTATACCTTCTCCTTTTTTGATTACTCCTCCAATTATAGCTGTTCGTGGGAAATCAATATCTATTATCTTATAGTTTGCTACTTTAGAATTAGCATTAACTACAAATTCTAATATCTCTACATTCAAATTATTGAGTGTAGTCATATCGACTACTTCTCCTCGACGAATATATCTGAAGATCGTATTCGCTGTAAGAAGTTTTTTATTTATTAAAGTATCAATGCCTATAGAATGTGAAAGTTGAAAATAATCCATATTCTCAACCAAAGCAATCGTTTTTTTTACTTTTTTTGAGTGAGCCATCAAACAACTCATGATGTTAGTTTCTGAATTTTCAGTGACCGATATAAAAGCATCCATAGCAGATAGATTTTCCTCATCGAGTATTTCAGCATTTCTACCATCACCATTTATTACAAGTGCATTTGGTAACAGATCTGCAATTTCAAAAGCTTTCTTTTTGTTTTTTTCTAGAACTGTCACATTAAATTTTTTATGACATAATTGACGTGCAGTATTATAACCAATTCGACCTCCACCTAAAATCATAACATTCTTTATAGATGCTTTAGTTTTTCCTGTTAACTTATATAATTCCTCAACTCCTTCTTTTAAGGTTATAAAGAAAACTGTGTCTCCCACTTCAAAACAAGTGTCTCCACGGGGAATCAACGTAAGTTGAGTTCCTTTTCTTTGAATAGCAACTGGCATAAAGTGAACATCAGGGAAAATAGAAGCCGCTTCTTTTACATTTTTTCCTACAAAGGGAACCTCTTCTTCTAAACGAGTCCCAATGAGAGTTAAAGCTCCTCCTTCAAATTCATAACTGTTTGAAAAAGCAGATTGATCTAAAAGTTGTTGAATTTCTTCAGCAGCTAATTCTTCCGGAGAAATAAGCTCATCTACACCAATATCTTGAAAACTAATTCTTTCTTGAGCTTTTATTAACTCAATATTGGAAATGCGAGCAATAGTTCGATTACATCCAAGTTGTTTTGCTATTGCACAAATTGTAATATTAATTGATTCTTCTGCTGTAACAGCAATAAAAAGGTCGGAATTTACAACCTTAGCCTCTTCCATTAGTGACAATGACATAGCATCTCCATATAATGCACGAATATCTAGATGGGATTCTGCGTAATGCAAACGTTCTTTGTCAGAATCAATTAAAGTGATATCTAGGGACTCTGAGGATAGTAGCTTAGCTAAATGGAAACCAACTTCTCCACCACCTGCAATAATTATTTTCATAGTATTGTATCGAAATACAATACAAATATACGAATATTACCCTTCGAAGTCTAAAAACTAGAATAACATGACATACAAATCATTATACTTAACTAGGCATAAGACGTACTATTATATTTTTATAATATTAATTTTTAAAAACTTTTTATTGAATCTTAAAAAACTTTTTTAAAAAAATATCAGATGAAAAAAACAGTTAAGCCAAATCAAAATAATCCTGAGACAAAAAAAATACAGGTAACTAAGATGTTCAACGGAATTTCTAGTAACTACGATATCCTAAACAAAATAATTACTTTAGGAATTGATACAATTTGGCGAAAAAGAGTTGTTAGTTTAGTTAAAAAAAATAAACACGATTCCATTTTGGATATTGCAACAGGCACTGGTGATTTGGTGTTAGCTTTGGCTAAACTAAAAACTTCAAAAATAATTGGTTTAGATATATCACCAGGAATGTTAAGTATTGGAAAAGAGAAAGTAGTGTCTAAATGCTTAGAAAATAGAATCAATATGATGTTGGGAGATTCCGAATCGTTAAAATTTGACGATGCCTATTTTGATGTTGTTACAGTTGCATTTGGTGTTAGAAATTTTGAAAATTTAGAAAAAGGACTCCAAGAAATTAATAGGGTTTTAAAACCTAAAGGAGTCCTTGTAATCTTAGAAACTGCTGTTCCTAAAAATCAAATTCTTAAATCCTTATACACTTTTTATACACAGAATATAGTACCTTTTATGAGTACTATTTTCTTTAAAGATCACTCTGCTTATCAATATTTATCTGATTCTGCAGCTAATTTTCAGTGTGGAGAGGCGTTCAACAATATTTTAAGGGAAAATGGGTTTATAGATGTAGATGATTTCCCACAAACATTAGGGGTGTCTTCAATTTATTTTGCAAAAAAATCTTAAAAATTATAAAAATATTTGGGTAGTTCTTTTTTGTCTATTGGCAAATGGTTTATTTGCACAATATCCAAATGTTAAGGAGCGAATTATAAACCTACCTAATTTTGATAAGCGCCCTGTTCATTACGGATATTTTCTAGGAATCAATCAATATGATTTTAAGTTTGATTATGTTGATTCATATTACAAAGATATGATGTATAAGGATATAGCTGTAATCCAGAAAAAAGGATTCAACGTTGGACTTATTGGAGATTTGCGGATAAATGATTATTTTAATGTTCGTTTTGAACCAGGACTATATTATAATTTAAGGGAACTTGTCTACCCTGAATATCCCCAATTTATTAAGGAGTCGGATCGCAATCGGGAGGTTAAATCAACTTACATTCACCTTCCCATTTATATAAAAATAAACGCAAAGCGAATAAATAATTTTCGTCCATTTTTACTCGCTGGTTTTTCTTCCGATTTTAATTTGTCCAGCAATGCTAAAAATTCAGATGACAATGCAAGTAATGTTTTTAGAACCTCAACAAAAAATTTAAATTATGAATTGGGATTAGGATTTGAGTTTTACTTGTATTATTTCAAATTTTCACCCTCTTTTCGTGGTATTTTTTCATTTCAAAATGAATTAATACCTGATGAAGTTGGTCAAGCTAGTCCTTGGACAGGAAATATTATTAATATGTTTAGTCGAGGAGTTTCACTCATCATTACATTTGAGTAATTAAGTCTTTCTATATATTTCACTCAAAAAAATAGCTGTGGCTGTAGCAACATTTAAACTTTCAGCACCTTTAGTTTGACGATAGTTAGGAATGGATAATTTATAATCTAATAAGTTATTTATTTCTTGAGAAAATCCATGAGATTCACTTCCAAAAATATAACTTCCAAATTCAGGTAATCTGACTGAATAAATTGATTTTCCTCGATAATCAGCACCAAAAACGGGCTTTTCTAAAGATTTAAGGTATTCTGAAAGGTTTTCTAAGTAATGACAAGTTACTCTAACTAAAGACCCCATTGAAGCATGAACAGTTTTTGAATTGAAACAATCAACAGTGTTAAAACTACAGATTAAGTCATCAATCCCAAACCAATCACAAAGTCTAATAATGGCTCCAAGATTTCCTGGATCTCTTATCCCATCAACAGCAATAGTGATAGGCATCTTATTTAGTAATTTAGGTTTTGGGATCTCAAAAACACCTAAAACAGGACTAGGATTTTTAAAATGAGTGATTTGATTCATAACTGATAGATCAACCTTCTGAGCCTGAGGGTGAAAATTGTTTTCTAGTGAAAATAATATTTTACATGGCCAAGAAGCAGAGATAAACTCTCTAACTGTTTTTTCACCTTCTGCAACAAAAAGGCCGTTTGCCAAACGATGTTTTTTTTGTTTTAACTTAAGGATTTGTTTAAGTTGAGTCTTTCTGACCATAAAAATGACTTATTTTTGAGTAACAATTTAGATTAATGTATCGATCTCTCGCAAAATTAATCATTCTATGTATCTCCATCTTAATTTTAAGTGGATGTTCTGGTACTCGAGCTTTTAAAACGAATAAAACAATTGTCGATCGTATCGAAATATATGAAGAAGACCGTTTACTAAAAAAAAATCCTGTTAACTTTATTATCAAAACCTCAACTAATAAAAAATTTCTTGGTATACCAGTAGGTAAAATTCTCTACGAAACTTCACATCCTGAACCAAAAATACAATTTGAAAATTGGGTTAATAAAAAGAAAAATCGAAGAAAACGTCTAGAAAAATGGATTTCAAAAAAACAAATTATTGCCTTAAGTGACTATAGTGAGAAATTTAACAAATGGTTACAAAAAACTGGAGAAGCTCCAGCATTTATTGATAGTATTACTGTTAAAGATTCTAAAAAAAGAATTCTTCAGTATTATAAAAACTTAGGTTATTATGATGTTTCTGTAAAAACTGAAACTCAACAAATTAGTGATAAAAAAATTCTATTAAAATATCTGATAAATCCCAAAAGCAGATATCTTATCGATTCAATCTCATCTTCTATTGAATCATCTGATCTTAAAAATATATACTCAAAAAACAAAAAAAATCAAAAAATAAAAGAGGGAGCTCCTTTTGAAATAGAAAAATTTGAAGAAGAGCGTGAACGCTTGTTTTTATTATTTAGAAATAATGGAATCTACAATTTTCAACAAAATAGTATACAATTTACTGCTGCTATTGATAGCACAGGACAAGACTTGAAAATTCCTGTAAAGATTCAAATTGATAATATTCAACAAAGAATAGGTGATACCCTAATTAAAATTCCGTATACTCAATTCAAAGTAAAGGATGTTGTTGTTTTTGTTGACAACATTGACTTTGAAGACAATTTAAATCAATACTCAGATTCAATTTTTTATGGAAATTTTAATTTATTCAGTAAAGGCAAGCTAAAATTTAATCCCAAAATTATAACCTCAGGAATTTCAATTAAAAAAGGGGAATTATATAGTGATGAAGATCGTAATTTAACTTATCGATATTTTACAAATCTTAAAAACTTTAAATACCCTAGTATCAATTATTCATTAATTCCAGAAGAAGAAAATGCTCTTCGTGCTTCAATTTACTTGAGTCCAAAAGAACGATTTTCTCTTGGCTTTGATTTAGATTTGTCACATTCTAATATTCAGGATTTTGGAATTGGACTCGGTGGAGGGCTCGGAATTAGAAATGTATTTAGAGGAGCTGAGCTGCTAGAATTAAATATAAAAAATACTTTAGGAGCATCCAGGGATATTGCACAAAAGGGAGATCAATTCTTTAACTTGTTTGAACTAGGAGCTGATTTAAAATTAAGTGTTCCTAGACTTCTAATACCCTGGGTAAAAAAAGACTTGATTGCATTATTTATGATCCCCAAAACAGAAATTATTCTCGGAACATCTTTTCAGGAAAATATTGGTTTAGATAAACAATTTTTTAAGGGAGTATATCAATTTGACATTAGACCAGATAGTAAAAAAAGAATTCAATTTAAGTTAATTGATCTTGAATTTGTAAACAACAGAAACTTATCTAATTATTTCAACGTATATAAAAATTCTTATGATCGCTTAAATCAAATTGCTAGTGAATTTAATACAAACGAAAATCTAACAGATCTTTCGAATAATCTATTGATTCCTAATGGTGCAAATGAATTTATAAAGACAGTTTTAAATAATGAAACTGCACTAAATATTGAAGATCAAGAATTTAAAACCGTCAATACGGTCAAGGAGAGACTTGATAGACTTTCAGCGAATAATTTAATCTTAGGTTCTTCTTTTAGTTTTAACATTAATAGTCAAGAAAGTATATTTGATGAAAAATTTTATCAGCTCCGATGGAAGTTTGATTGGGTAGGTAATCTACTAAATCAATTTTTGACAAGTTTAAGTTCTAATCAAAATGAAGAAAATAAAAATATATTAGGAGGAGTTAGCCCATCTCAATACATCAAAACAGAAATTGATTACATAAAACATTGGCCTTTAGGTAAGGACCATGTATTTGCCCTTCATGCCTTTACTGGTATTGCGATTCCTTATGGAAACTCGACTAATATGCCATTTTCAAGATCTTATTTTTCTGGAGGTGCTAATGACAACAGAGCTTGGAAAGCTTACAAACTTGGGCCTGGAAGCAGTAGTAATATAAATGAGTTTAACGAAGCTAATTTTAAACTTTCCTTTAACTTGGAATATCGTTTTCCAATCACAGGTCCCCTTAAAGGAGGACTTTTTATTGACTTTGGGAATGTATGGAATATTTGGGACGATGTAAAAGACTCAGCTATGCGTTTCGATGGTATAGAGGACTTATCCGAAATTGCTATTGGTTCTGGTTTTGGTCTTCGTTATGACTTTGATTTTTTTGTCTTTCGATTTGATACAGGATTTAAAACTTATAATCCAGCACTACCTTTAGAGCAAAGGTGGTGGAGTGAATATAATTTTAAAAATGCTGTTTTTAATATCGGTATCAATTATCCATTCTAAAATCAAATAAGTTTCTATTTTTGCAGCAAAATTTAAATTAATGAATTATTCTATTCCATCCGGAGTTATTACCGGAGATAAAGTTCAAGAAGTGTTTAAACTCGCAAAAGAAAAAGCTTTTGCTCTTCCTGCTGTTAACGTCATAGGGAGTAATACCGTTAACGCTGTATTAGAAACTTCAGCTGAATTAAATAGTCCTGTTATCATTCAGTTTTCAAATGGTGGGGCACAGTTTAATGCTGGAAAAGGACTATCAAACCATGATCAAAGTGCAGCAATTGCTGGAGCAATTGCCGGGGCTAAACATATTCATGAAATGGCCGAAGCTTATGGAGCCAGTGTAATTCTTCACACTGATCATTGTGCAAAAAAGTTATTGCCATGGATAGATGGCTTGTTAGAAGCTAGTGAAATTTATTATAGACAATACGGTAAATCTTTATTTAGCTCCCACATGATTGACCTTTCGGAAGAACCAATCGAAGAAAATATCAGTATTTGTAAAAAATATTTAAAACGAATGTCTAAAATGAATATGACTCTCGAAATAGAACTTGGAATTACTGGAGGTGAAGAAGACGGAGTAGATAATAGTGATGTAGATGCTTCAAAGCTTTACACTCAACCAGAAGAAGTTGCTTATGCATTTGAAGAATTAAATAAGGTAAGTAAACAATTTACAGTTGCAGCTGCTTTTGGAAACGTTCATGGAGTTTACAAACCTGGAAATGTTAAGTTGACTCCTAAAATCTTAAAAAACTCTCAAGAGTACATTTCAAAAAAATATGATCTCCCAAAAAACTCAGTTGACTTTGTTTTTCATGGAGGCTCAGGTTCAACACAACAAGAAATTGAAGAATCTATTGGATACGGTGTTATCAAAATGAATATTGACACCGACCTTCAATTTGCATTTACTGAGGGTATCCGAGATTATATGAACAATAATATTGAATACCTAAGAAATCAAATAGGTAATCCTGATGGAATAGACTACCCCAATAAAAAATACTATGACCCTAGAAAGTGGCTTCGACTTGGTGAAGAAACATTTAAATTTCGTTTAAAAAATGCATTTAAAGACTTAAATAATATTAATACGCTATAATTTTCTTTTATTTATATCTTTGATTAAAACGAGTATATGAGTTGGTTTAAACGGAGTGAAAAAGGGATTCAAACCAAGACTGAAGAAAAAAAAGATATTCCCAAAGGGCTTTGGTATCAAACTCCAACAGGTAAAATAATTGAAGCCAAAGAACTTGCTGAAAACAAATATGTTAGCCCCGAGGATGATTATCATGTTCATATTGGAAGTAAAGAATACTTTGAAATACTATTTGATGATAATGAATTTGAAGAATTAAATGCAAAATTAAAATCTAAAGATTTTTTAAAGTTTGAAGATTCTAAAAAGTATATAGATCGTCTAAAAGATGCTCATAAAAAAACAGGTTTATATGATGCTATAAGAACTGCAGTAGGACAATCAAAAGGAAAAAAACTTATTATTGCTTGTATGGATTTCAGATTTATTGGAGGCTCAATGGGTTCTGTAGTTGGTGAAAAAATTGCTCGAGCAATCGACTACGCAATTGAGCATAAATTACCTTTAGTAATTATCTCCAAATCAGGAGGTGCAAGAATGATGGAATCAGCGACTTCTTTAATGCAGATGGCGAAGACCTCAGCAAAATTAGCTCAACTTGCTGAAGCAAAGATTCCTTATATTTCTCTTTGTACTGATCCAACTACAGGTGGAACAACTGCTTCATATGCTATGCTAGGTGATATCAATATTGCAGAACCAAAGGCTTTAATCGCTTTTGCAGGTCCAAGGGTGGTGAAGGACACTACCGGAAAGGAATTGCCAGAAGGCTTTCAAACCAGCGAATTTCAATTAGAAAAAGGCTTTTTGGACTTTATTTCTCACCGTAATGAATTAAAAACTAAAATAAATTTATATTTAGATTTGATTTTAAATCATCCTCTTCGACAATAAACTTATAACTAGTTAATCATATTTTTATATTGTCTAACGTTTGTTTAATTGTATATTTGCCGATCGTTAATTAAGCTTATACATAAAAATCATTAAAATTAATATTGGCATGTACATTTCAAGAAAAGTTAAAGAAGATATCTTTAAAAAACATGGGGAATCAGAAAAAGACACTGGATCAACTGAAGGTCAAATTGCGCTTTTTACCCATCGTATTCAACATCTATCAGAACACCTTAAACAAAACAGAAAAGATTTTAATACTGAACGTTCACTAGTCCGTTTAGTTGGAAAGCGAAGAAGTCTTCTTGATTATTTGAAATCTAAAGACATCTTGCGTTATCGAGAAATAGTAAAAGAATTAGGTTTACGTAAGTAATTTAAATCACTTTAAATACAAGCTGAATCATAGTTTTTCATTGGTTGCATCAACACACAACAAGAATATTAACCAAAATATGAAAAATGATACCAAAAACATTTAAACAAGAAATCCGTCTTGAAGATGGTAGAATTATTACAATAGAGACCGGAAAGTTAGCTAAACAAGCTGATGGCTCTGTAGTTGTAAGAATGGGAGACTGCATGCTACTGGCAACTGCTGTGTCTGCTCGAAAAAATAGTCCAGTTGACTTCTTACCACTTACTGTAGATTATAGAGAAAAATTTGCTGCTGCTGGAAGATTCCCAGGAGGTTTTTTTAAACGTGAAGCTCGTCCTAGTGACCACGAGGTTCTTACTATGAGACTTGTAGATCGAGTTTTACGTCCCCTTTTCCCAAAAGACTACCATGCAGAAACACAAGTGATGATTCAGCTGATGTCTCATGATGAAAATATAATGCCCGATGCGTTAGCTGGATTAGCAGCGTCAACTGCAATTCAACTTTCAGATATTCCATTTGAATACCCAATCTCTGAAGTACGAGTTGCAAGAGTAGACGGAATGTTTGTTATAAATCCAAGTAGAGAGCAATTAGATTCATCTGATATAGACATAATGATTGGTGCAAGTGAAGATTCTGTTGCCATGGTTGAAGGAGAGTTTGATGAAATTTCTGAAGAAGAAATGTTAGATGCAATCGCATTTGGACATGAAGCAATCAAAGATCAAATTAAGGCTCAAATTGCACTAGCAGAAGCTGTAGGTAAAAAAGAAATTCGTAGTTATGATGAAGAGGATAAAGATGACACTTTAGAAAGTCAAATTCACAAATCTACTTATCAAAAGTATTATGATATCGCAAAAAAAGGACTTTCTAAATCAGAACGTTCCGAGCAATTTTCAGAAATAAAAGAAGAATCAAAGGCTTCCTTCTCTGAAGAAGATTTAGAAGAAAAAGGAGATCTAATTTCCAAATATAACAACAGTGCACAGAAAAAAGCTGTTCGTGATCTAGTTCTTGAAGAGGGCATTCGTCTAGATGGGAGAAAAACTACTGATATTAGACCTATCTGGTGCGAAGTAGATTATTTACCCTCAACTCACGGTTCAGCAATATTTACACGTGGTGAGACCCAAGCATTGGCTACAACTACACTTGGAACTTCAAGAGAAGCCAATATGATTGACTCTCCATCACATCAGGGAGAAGAAACTTTTTATCTACACTATAATTTTCCTCCTTTTTGTACTGGGGAAGCAAGACCGCTAAGAGGCACCTCAAGACGTGAGGTCGGACACGGTAATTTAGCACAACGCGCCCTCAAAAAAGTAATTCCTGACAATTGTCCTTACACGGTTCGAATTGTATCAGAAGTTCTTGAATCAAATGGCTCATCGTCAATGGCAACAGTATGTGCAGGGACTATGTCTTTAATGGATGCTGGAGTTCAAATCAAAAAGCCTGTTTCTGGAATTGCAATGGGATTGATCACAGACGGAGAACGCTTTGCAGTTCTTTCAGATATTCTGGGTGATGAAGATCACTTGGGTGATATGGATTTTAAAGTAACAGGAACTGCTGATGGAATAACCGCTTGTCAAATGGATATAAAAATCAAAGGATTACGTTTTGATATTATGACTCAAGCTCTAAATCAAGCTAGAGATGGCAGATTACAAATATTAAACAGCCTAGTTGAGACAATTTCTAGTCCTAATGAAGATGTAAAAGCGCATGCACCAAAAATGATTACTAGACGAATTCCAAACGAATACATTGGAGCGCTTATTGGACCAGGCGGAAAAGTTATTCAAGAACTTCAAAAAGAGTCAGGTTGTACAATTGTTGTAAACGAAGATCCTGTAACTGAAGAGGGTATAATTGAGATATTAGGTACTTCTCCAGAAGGAATAATTATGGTTGAAGCAAAAATTGATTCTATTACATTTAAACCCAAGGTAGGAAATACTTATGAGGTTAAAGTAATTAAAATGCTTGATTTTGGTGCGGTTGTTGAATATACTGAAGCACCTGGAAATGAGGTATTACTTCATGTTAGTGAATTAGCATGGGAAAGAACAGAAAACGTTAGTGATATTGTTAATATGGGAGACGTTCTTGATGTAAAATACTTTGGTAAAGATCCAAGAACTCGAAAAGAGAAAGTATCTCGAAAGGCTTTGATACCAAGACCTGATAAAAAAGATTAATTTTTTAGATAATTTTTGAAACATTCAACTGTTTCGAACGTATTATAGTTAAAACACTTTTTAAATGAGACAACTTAAGATTACCAAACAGGTAACTAATCGTGAGACAGCCTCCTTAGACAAATATTTACAGGAAATTGGTAAAGTAGACTTAATTACTGCTGAGGAAGAAGTCGAATTGGCGCAAAGAATCAAGGCTGGAGATCAAATTGCTCTTGAAAAATTAACTAAAGCTAATCTTCGATTTGTTGTCTCTGTTGCAAAACAATACCAAAACCAAGGGTTAACACTTCCAGATTTAATTAATGAAGGAAATTTAGGTTTAATCAAAGCGGCACAACGTTTTGATGAAACCAGAGGGTTTAAATTCATCTCTTATGCGGTATGGTGGATTCGACAATCAATTTTACAAGCATTAGCAGAGCAATCTCGAATTGTTCGTCTTCCACTTAATAAGATTGGTTCGATTAATAAAATCAATAAAACTTATGCCTTTTTAGAGCAAGCTCATGAGCGTGCACCCTCTGCTGAAGAAATTGCAAAAGAATTGGATATGACTATTAACGACGTAAAAGAGTCACTAAAAAATTCCGGAAGACATGTATCTATGGATGCGCCTCTAGTTGAAGGAGAAGATTCTAACCTTTACGATGTTCTTAATAGTGGAGAATCCCCCAATCCAGATAGAACTCTGCTTCACGAGTCACTCAGAACAGAAATAGAACGTGCTCTTGAAACTCTTACCCCAAGGGAAGCTGACGTTGTTCGTTTATATTTTGGATTAGCAAACCAACACGCTATGACTTTGGAAGAAATTGGGGAAACCTTTGACCTTACAAGAGAACGTGTTCGTCAAATTAAAGAAAAAGCTATCCGAAGACTAAAACATACCTCGAGAAGCAAAATTCTTAAGACATATTTAGGATAAATAAAAAGGCAACTTCAGGGTTGCCTTTTTTTATATCTTTACTTCATAAAAAATATGTATGTCTACAATAATAGCACCCTCAATTCTAGCCGCCGATTTTGCAAATATTGAACGAGATGTCAATATGATAAATGAGAGTAATGCTGATTGGTTTCATATTGATATTATGGATGGGGTTTTTGTGCCAAATATATCATTTGGAATGCCTGTACTAAAAGCAATACAAAAACATGCTAAAAAACCCTTAGATATCCACTTGATGATCGTGGATCCAGATAGATATATAGAGACATTTGCAGCCTTGGGAGCAGAAATTCTTACAATTCATTTCGAAGCCTGTAATCATTTACATCGAAGCCTTCAAAAGATAAAATCTTGTGGCATGAAAGCTGGAGTAGCTTTAAACCCTCATACACCCGTTAACAATTTAATTGATATCATCAGAGATATTGACTTAGTTTGTTTAATGAGTGTAAATCCTGGTTTTGGAGGTCAATCATTTATTGAAAATACCTTTGAAAAGGTTAAACAACTTAAAAAGTTAATAAAGGATAATCAAAGTTCAAGTCTTATAGAAATTGATGGAGGAGTTACAAATAAGAACGGTTCGGAATTAATATCCAATGGTGCAGATGTCCTTGTAGCCGGAAGCTATGTTTTCAGTGCTAAAAATCCCAAATTAAATATTGATTTATTAAGGGAAAACTAGTATTGCTTTGTTTTAAATTGTACTCTTCGATTAATAGCTCTCCCCTTGGGATTATCATTATCTCCAATGGGGTTTACCACACCTAAACCTATAACTTCCAGACGTTCAGCAGGAACCCCTAGTTTTATTAAATACTCAAGTACAGCATTAGCACGTTTTTCAGAAAGCTCCTCATTATAAGTTTTATTTCCGTCAGCTGAAGAGTAACCTTCAATCATTAATACTCCTTCTGGATTTTCTTCAAGTAATATTTTGATTTTAGCAAGATTATCTAGAGAAGTACGTCCATAAATTTTATAACTGTTTGCTGCAAAATTAATACGTGATCCAAATTCATTTAAAGTTTTTACAATTTCACTTGATAGCTCAGGGCAGCCATTATTTATTTTAGTTCCAACTTCATCCTTACAAAGATCTTCTTTATCATTTATTCCGTCTCCGTCACTATCAGGCCAAGGACATCCTTTATTTTCTATAGTACCCACTTGATTAATACATTCATCTTCAATATCAGAGATATTATCTCCATCTGAATCTGGACATCCATTCATTTCAATTGTTCCTGCTTCTTCAGGACATGTATCTTCTGGATCTGAAATACCATCATTATCAGAGTCTTTACAACCATTTAGCTCAATAATACCAGGGATTTCAGGACATTTATCTTCTTTGTCAATTATCGAATCACCATCAGTATCAGGACAACCTCCATATTCTTTTAAGCCAGAAACATCAGGACATTTATCTTTTTTATCTGGAATACCATCTTTATCAGAATCACCTGAACCAAAATTATAGCTTAAACCTGCAAAATGTTGGAAATGGTCAAAACCATCATTTTCATTCATATTTCTGTATGTAGATTGCAGATTAATAGCTAAGCTTTCACTTATTGGAAAACTAAAACCTACCCCTCCAAAAAAAGTTCTACTAGTTTCTGTAGAAGGAAAAAAACCTGAACGATCAATTCCGTCTGAAAATTTTGAAAAACCATATCCCACAATAATGTGAGGAATAAAAGAGCTACTTAAAATATTAACTTTGACAAACCCGTCTAAAGAATTATATTTGTAGGGTAAATTAGGTTCAGTTAAGTTATTTGCATTTCCTAAAGAAAATTGTGTTCCTAATGAAATCCCTGAACTAATATGCTTACTAATTCCAATAGCAGGACCTCCAAAATTGAGCCCTTTTGCAGCATTCTCTCCCTGAAGATTTATTATGTTTGAGTTAACTGAAAATGACCAGGGTTTTTCAAGTGATTGTCCATGAACTTTACCCATGACAATTATCAAAAAGATTGAAAAAAATAGCTTATATAATTTCATAAGAATTATAACAATGTTATTAAACTAAAATTAAAGATATCTTTAGTTAATGAACATAATGCCATTAAATATTGATTAATCAAGGTCTTTACTTGACTTGAAAATTGAAGGAAATTTTCTTTCGATCCAGTCTGGAATGTAGTTTTGGTTTGCATCCTCTTCTAATCCTGTAGCTGTAGAAATTACTGCATATAATATAACTCCTCCTACTAAAACGACGGCTCCAATTATTACAACTACAATCTCACTCATATCAAGAATTATAATCCTAATTTACAAAAATAATTAAGATATAATGAAATTTATAAATAAATTTAGTTTGATTGCATTAAATCTTCTTGTAAAACAAGAGTGAAATATTTCAAAAAATCTTTGGCGTTTTGCATTGAAAAAACAAGTGGAGGTTTGATTTTTATAACGTTATGATCAGGACCATCCGTACTCAAAAGGATTCCATAAGACTTCATACGATTTACAAAATAATCTGCTTGTTCTGCTAAGGGTTGAAGCTGTTTATTAACAAATTCTACTCCCAAGAATAGACCTTGTCCTCGAACAGATCCTATAATTGAATACTTAGAGGATAATTCTAGTAGATTTGTTTTTAAAAAGTTTCCTACGACTAAAGAATTTTCTTGAAGTTTTTCGTCTTCAATAACTTCTAATACAGTCTTTGCAATTGCACATGAAACGGGATTCCCTCCAAAAGTATTAAAAAACTCCATTCCATTATTAAATCCTTCTGCTACCTTTTGTGTGCATGCAACTGCTGCAATAGGATGTCCATTGCCTAAGGGCTTTCCGATAGTTATGATGTCGGGTATCACATCGTGCAGCTGAAATCCCCAAAAATGAGAACCCACTCTTCCACATCCTGTTTGAACCTCATCTACAATACAAATTCCATCAGCTTTTCTAACCTCATCGAAAGTCTCTTTTAAAAATCCTTTAGGAAGTTCGATTTGTCCTCCACAGCTTATAATTGGCTCTATAATCATACCCCCTAGAACCTTTTTCTCCTTTTTTAAAGATTCCATTATTTTCTTTACCTCTGCAACATATAATGAAACAGTTTTATCTCCTCTATACATACCCCTAAAAGAATCAGGTATTGGAAAAATATGAGTACTACTTGGTTTTCCGTTACCTCCCCTTCCATCAAATTTGTAAGAACTTACATCAATACATCTATTAGTGTTTCCGTGGTATCCTTGTTTAGAAGCAATAATTTGATTTGAACCAGTAATAGTTTTAACCATCCTCAATGCCAATTCATTTGCTTCGCTACCAGAATTAACAAAATGTATGATACTCAACTCTGGGGGTAAAGTAGTAATTAAATGTTTAGCTAAACGAGTTATGTTTTCGTGTAAATAACGAGAATTTGTGTTTAGTTGACTCATTTGCGCCTGTCCTGCCATCACAACTTTAGGGTGTTCGTGTCCAACGTGAGAAACATTATTCACCATATCAAGAAAGTGTCTCCCATTTCGATCAATCAAATACTCTTTTTCCCCCCGCACAATATGAAGTGGTTCTTTATATTGTAAACTCATTCCCTTTCCAAGGCTTTTCAAGCGATCAGATAAAATTAAATCAGCAGGATTTTTTTGTTTAATCTTCAAAGATTCATTCTGAAAAATAAAGTTTGGATCTGGACAAATAGATTTCCAAGTTTTAATATGATTATAATAACATACTCCTGGAAAGTCATTTTTATAATCTAATTGAGAAAGCATAATCTGGAAGTGTAAATGTGGAGCCCAATTTCCATTTTCGGATGAACTACCGATAAATGCAAGAAAATCTCCCTTTAGTATTTTACTCCCAACTCCAACTTTTTGGATACTTTCAAGAGCTAAATGTCCGTAGAGAGTGTAAAATGTAAAAGATTTAGTATCATGCTTGAGAATAATCGTTCCTCCATAGGCTTTTTCACCTTGGTCATTAAATACTTTAACAATGGTTCCATTATAAGGTGAATGAACAGGAGTATATTTTGGTACCCAAAAATCGATCCCTAAGTGAATGCAGCGCTTCTCTAGACCATTATTACCAACCTTATTGTAAGTTTCTGATGTATAGAGTGATCTCGGTTCTAAATAACCTCCAGCTAGGATTTTTTTTGGTTTTTGTTTTTGAAGTTGTTTTATTTTAAATTTAAATAAATCAAGATTATTAAATTCTTCTTTAAGACCTAACCAAGAACTTGATACACTAAGGTCTAAGTGGTGAACTTCTGTTATTTCCAGTGAAGGAAAAAGTTCTCTAGGCGAAGTTGTTTTACTTTTTGACCAATCATAAAATAAATGAAATTGTGGATGAGGTTCTAAACCACAAGCTTCCCTAAATCGGTAATATGCAAATTCTTCGCTTATTTTGGACCATTTTCTTATAAGTTTCCAGGCAGATCTTTCACTGATTAATAAATATTCATTAAGAGGTGATTTAACTTTATTTATTGCAGCTTTTGTTACTGAAACTATAAGTCGCATTGCAATAAGTATATAAAGAAACTCAAGCTCTTTTTCATAGAGAGGAAATTTACTATGATAACCCTTAATAACTGGAATTACGGCTTCTAGTGGATCGTTGACTTCAATAATTGCATAAGCACAACAAATTGCTACATCATTTATGATTTGAGTATTAATTGCATCTCCATAATCAATGAGTGAATTCACAAAGGGATTAATAGTAGCATTTGTAACAATTATGTTGTTATCATTAGCATCATTATGAACTAGACTCTTTCTAAGGATTTGATACTGATTCTGGATTTTTTTAAATGAGACTAAAAAGGGATTAAGTAATGAGATTTGTTCATCATCAAAAAGTGATAAATGACTTTCTACCCAAAGACTTTGAGCCAAATCCCATTCAAAAAGACGATGGGCATACTTATGATCAAAAGACTTTAATCTTTCTGTTATTTCACCACAACAATGACCCAAGCTCCACCTTAATGAAGTGGTAATTGGATTAACAGTACTCCAAACTCTTCCAGAAGTCCAAGAAATTAAACGGATATATCGAGTTTCTCCTGTTTTGTTATCAAATTTAGTTGTGAAATAGCCCTTAAGATTCTTTATTAAATCTGGAGCAGGACTATTTTTAAGATGCAATAAAATTTTTTCCTGAAAATCTAAATATGATTTGTCCCCGTTCGCTGGAGAAATTTTTAATACAAATTTATTTTCATCTGCAACCTTGACCTTAAAGTTTAAATCGACTTCTCCTGGAAGTGGAGTAAGAACCCCCTCAACACCATAGTGAGTTTTTAGCAAATACTTAGCTTGTTTTACATCGATCTTATTTTCTACTTTTTGATGCAATTAGTCTTAATTTATAAATTAAGATAAGTAATTCTCTTACAATAACCTCTGTGTCCTAATTTTTCAAAATAATATTTAATTAAAGCTTAAATGTTTATAATAAAAAAAGGTTTTTGTTTTTATAAGTGACCCAGGGAGGATTCGAACCCCCAACCCTCAGAGCCGAAATCTGATATTCTATCCAGTTGAACTACTGGGCCATTTAGAGGTTTAAAAACTTTTTAAGCTAGATATTCAAAAACTTTATTTTTTACTAAAACACAATAATTTAAAAATACTATATTTTTAGATAGATCGGGAAATAAAATGAAACAACTGTAAAAGAAATATTATTTTATTTTAAGAGAAATTAATTTTTATAAAGACAATTTCTTTTTAACAAGCATAGCTATAAGTTTTCCTTCAGCTTTACCACCTATTTTTTTACTGGCTATACCCATCACTTTACCCATATCCTTAATTCCTTCTGCACCAGTCTGAGAAATTACATCAGAAACTATTTTAGCAACTTCTTCTTCTGAAAGTTGTTTTGGAAGAAAGGATGCAATAATTTCTGCTTGTGCTTCCTCGGGTTTCGCTAAATCTAATCGTCCTTGCTCTTTAAAAATAGTTGCACTTTCTTTTCGTTGTTTTACCAATCGCTGTAGTAGTTTTATAGATTCTTCTTCGTTGAGATCTTCAACTGCACTTGAGGCTGTTTTAGCTAATAATAACGCTGACTTAATCGCTCGAAGTGATTCAAGCTTAATAGAATCTTTTGCCCGCATAGCATTTTTTATTTCTTCTGTAAGATTGTTTAGTTCTGGCATGATTAATCTACGTTGTCGTGTAAAAAAGAATTATTTGATCGTATCTGAGGTTCATTATTACCATCGTTTTCAATAGATAATCTTGATTGAGCTTCAGGCAAATCACCATTAAGATCTAGCCCTTTACGTTTATAGGCTGGCTCTTTTTCGAATTCTTCAACTTTTTGATATTGGTGAGTGAATTGATAATTATAGGCTTTTAAATGTGCTTTTCTCGTTTCAGATTGAGATGATATAGTCTGATTAATTGATTGATCAAAAGGATTTGAATTATTATTCAAGTCAGAATTAGAATCACTTTCTTCTAGATTTTTTTCTGACAAAATACTTTCATCGAACTCCTTTTTAGGTTCAAACTCAACATTTAAACCCGCTTGATCAAAATCTTTTTCTAATGAACTATTTTCAATATTAACTTCCTTTTTTAGATCTTGTGTTATTGATGAATTGTGATTTTCTTTTTCAGAAAAAGGAAGTTCAAAATCCATTAAAATCTGACTTTCTGATTCTATTACCTCAGGATCAATAACATTCATTTCAAAAAGCGAATTATTCACATCATTAAAAACAAACTCTTCATCATCAGATAAACTAACTTCAGATACTTCATAAGAATTAATTTTTTCTATATTATCTTTTTCATAAATTTCACTTACCGAATCAAACTGAGGCTCAAAAAGTTGCTCTTCTGATATTTCTGAAAACTCATTTTTAGTCATTTCATCAATTTCATTTGAATTCTGGGATTCAATTGGCGAATATTCATTCTTTATTTCTTCTCCCTCTAATATTTTAAAATTGGAATCTTCTTCAGAAATTAAAACCTCTTCTTCAGTTAATAACTCTTTTAAGTCAGACTTAATTTCAATTCCGTTAAATACTTCATCTACATCCACCTCAATATCATATAAAATTTCATTCATAGAAATGATTGGATCTTCATTAACAGGAGCCACTTGATGAAAAATCTCCTCCTGATCAGTTATTGGCTCATCAATATTGATTAATGGTATATAAGGAGAATCTTGTTCACTTAAATCGTGAACAATTTTTTGATCGTCTTCAAGAGAATGAATAATCTTTTTAGCCTCAGTATTTGAAATTTCATTTTGTTGTTCTTGCCCAAATCCAGTTGCAATTACTGTTACTGAAATTTCATCTCCTAAGCTTTCATCTTCACCTACTCCCATAATTATATTAGTATTGTTCCCAGCTTCTGTTTGAATATAGTCATTAATTTCTCCAATTTCATCAATTGTGATCTCATCGGATCCAGAAACAATTAATAGAAGTACATTTTGACAACCTGTAATTTTATTGTCATTAAGTAATGGTGAATCTAATGCCTTGACAATGGCCTCTTGAGCACGGTTTGTTCCAGATGAAGAAGCAGAGCCCATAATAGCCGTCCCAGAATTTGTAAGAACAGTTTTAGCATCTTTTAAATCTATATTTTGAGTATAATGATGTGTGATAACTTCAGCGATACCTCGAGCTGCTGTTGCGAGTACCTCATCTGCTTTAGCAAAGCCTGCTTTAAAACCTAAGTTTCCATATACCTCTCTGAGTTTATTATTATTAATAACAATTAGGGCATCAACAGTTTCTTTAATACGCTCTAAACCTTTTTGGGCTTGTTCCAGTCGTAATTTTCCTTCAAATTGAAAAGGCATAGTGACTATTCCTACTGTCAAAATATCTAAAGATTTTGCCATTTGAGCTATTACTGGTGCTGCACCTGTTCCAGTTCCTCCACCCATTCCAGCCGTAATAAAAATCATCTTTGTTTGCGTTGACAAAACACTATGGATCTCATCTTTACTTTCTTGAGCAGCTCTTGCCCCTACTTCAGGATTTGCTCCTGCACCAAGACCTTCAGTAAGACTTGCTCCAAGTTGAATTTTTGTTGGAACACCACTCTCGGTTAGTGCTTGAGCATCTGTATTAGTAATTATAAAATCTACACCTTTAATTCCTTGGTGAAACATATAATTAATTGCATTACTTCCTCCACCACCAACCCCAATTACTTTGATTACATTACTACGATTTTTGGGTAAGTCAAAATTAATTCCCTTTATTTCTTCATGATTCATCTTATACTCAGTTTTAAGCGTTATCTAAAAATTCTTTTAACTTCTCTCCAAAACGGTCTAAGATCGATTTTCGTTGTCGATTAACTTCTTTTGAAGATTGATCTTCATTTTTTGAAGCTTCTATATCCAAAGGAGCAGATTCACCTGATGGCATTGCAGCAGGCATTTCGTCAAGAGCGCTCATTAATAAACCTACAGAGGTTGCAAAGAGGGGGCTTGAAACAGCTTCTGTAGTATCTCCTGCCAAATGTTCACTTGGGTAACCAACCCGTGTATCCATACCTGTTATATATTCAACTAATTGTTTTAAATGTTTTAATTGACTTCCGCCACCTGTTAGAACAACTCCTGCAATAAGCTTTTTCTTCTGATCATTATGTCCATAATTTTTAATTTCTAAAAAGACTTGCTCAATAATTTCTACTACTCTAGCATTTATAATTTTAGAAAGAGTTTTTAGAGAAATTTCTTTTGGGTCTCTTCCCTGTAGTCCAGGAATAGAAACAATCTCGGTATCACGATTTTCACCAGGCCAAGCAGATCCAAACTTTATTTTTAATAATTCTGCTTGCTTCTCAATGATTGAGCAACCTTCTTTGATGTCCTCAGTAATTACATTACCTCCAAATGGAATTACAGCTGTATGACGAATAATACCATCTTTAAAAATGGCTAAATCTGTAGTGCCCCCTCCTATATCGATGAGTGCAACACCGGCTTCTTTCTCCTCAAAACTAAGTACTGCTTCTGAAGATGCTAAGGGCTCTAAAGTAATATTAGACATATTTAATCCTGCGCTTTTAATACATCGCCCAATGTTTTTTATTGACGAGACTTGTCCAACAACTACGTGAAAATTTGCTTCTAATCGACCACCATGCATTCCTATAGGCTCTTTAATTTCAGCTTGACCATCTACCTTGTATTCTTGTGGTAATACATGAATAATTTCTTCTCCAGGCAACATAACTAATTTGTAAACCTGCTGAATTAACTTTTGAATATCATCTTCATCAATTACAGATTCTGGATTTTCACGTGTTATATAATCACTATGTTGAATACTTCTGATGTGCTGCCCTGCAATTCCAACCGAAACATCAATAACATTATATCCTGAATTAATTTTAGCTTCTTCAACAGCCTGCTGAATGGATTGTATAGTTTGTGTAATATTGTTTACTACACCACGATGGACACCAAGACTTTTTGACTTTCCGATTCCCAAGACTTCAACCTTATTAAATTCATTTTTTCTTCCCACTAAAGCGACTATTTTGGTAGTCCCAATGTCAAGTCCAACTGAAATGTTTTTTTGCTCCATAATATTAATACATTGTTGCTACAACTTGATTAATGTAACTTAAATTGATTTTTTTATAATTTGTCAAACTGTCTTGAACCTTTTGGAAGGCACAAAAAACTTTTAGTTTTTTAATCTTTTCTTTGATGCGTTTAGGAGATCCAAATATTATGTTAAAATCAAATGATTTTAATTTTAATTGATACTCATCTTTAATCAATTCCACCTTATGCAATTCTCCAGATAAAAATGGATCTTTTTTCAGATTTTTAATTACATAGGCTGAAGTTTCAAATGAATGAGTAGAAGAGATAGTTTTGAATAATGGAAACTTCGACGAGTCTGAGCTATTAAACTTAAATAAAATTCCATTTACATCAGAATAAAGTGATGGGTTTGAATTCAATTTGAATAAGGGTTTTCGTTCAGTAATTTGAAAAGTTAACTCTCCTTCAGGAAATATAAAAATCTCTACGTTTTTGAACTCTGGGATTTTATTCATTTTATTTTCAAGTATGTTCAAATCTAAACTATCTTTCTGCAAGCTATACTTCGAGAGCAAGTTTTGTGTTAACAATTTATTAACGATAGAATCATTTAAAAAACGAGGTGGATTTGAATAACTCACATTGATTTTTAAATTGTTTTTTTGATGATATTTGAAGTTTGAAAACAAAAAGCATCCAACAAGAATTAGACTTATAAATATTAAAAATAATATGGATTTATTTAATTTCAAAGACTTATAAATTCTGGTTTTAATTTTTTAATTTCTTCTCCTATATCACCAGCTCCCAAGAGAGCAAAAACGTCTGCGTTACTAGATTTTAATATTTTTTTTATTTGATTTTTTTCGATATATCCTTTTTTGGTATGGGAAATACCATCAAATAAAATTTTTGCATTAACACCTTTAATAGGCTCTTCTCTTGCAGGATAGATATCCATTAATATCACCTCATCGAACTTACTTAAAGTAGTTTTAAAATCATTCATGAAATCGCGTGTTCTTGAAAATAAATGTGGTTGAAAGACAACACAATTTTTTTGTTTAGGATAAAAAGTTTTGATGGTTTTGAATACACTATCAATTTCAGAAGGATGGTGTGCATAATCATCAATAATTACAATATCTCTCCATCTATATAAATTCATTCTCCGATAAACACCAGGAAAGCTTTCTAAGGCTAAAAGTGATTTATTTATATCTATCCCAGCCTGATCTGCCATGGCTAATGCACCTAATGCATTTGAAACATTATGAATACCCATTTGATTAAAAAAAATATCTTTGAATTCTCGATTTGGAGTAGTTAAATCAAAACGATAGCCTTTTTCTGTTATTTTAAGATTAAAGGCTTTATAATCTGCAGCCACCTCAATACCATATGTTAATCCTGAAATAGGTAGACCATAAGCTACAATTAACTCATTTGATACCTTTTTAGAAAACTGAACAAAGGCCTCTAAAAATATATCTTCAGATTCATAAATATCCAAGTGATCCGCTTCTACTGAAGTAATACATGCTATTGTCGGATTAAGATGGAGAAAGGAACGGTCATATTCATCAGCCTCAACAATTATAGATTCAGACCCAGTTTGTATTAAATTAGATGAGTCATTATTAAAAAAACCACCCATTACTGAGATAAATGATTGATTAGTCTTAGAAAATATATGAGTTAATATGGAAGAAGTAGTAGTTTTTCCATGAGTTCCAGCAACAGCTAATGTTTTCTTATTGATACAAACTTTGGCCAGAAATTCTGCACGCTTAATTACATTATTACCTTGCTTTTTAAGAAATACTAACTGAGGATGAAAATCAGGAATCGCTGCTGAATAAACAATTTGAACATCAGTAGATAAAAGCAAGTTTTGTAAAGCTTTCACAGAATCATCAAATATGATTTTAATACCATTTTTAATAAGCTGTTCAGTAATATCAGATGATGTCTTATCGTAACCATATACCTCGCAACCTTCTTTTAAACATAAACGTGCTAAAGCAGACATTCCTACTCCTCCAATGCCAATAAAATAAAAAATATTTTTTTGTTTAGTTATCATTAAGTTGTATGATTTCTCTTATAATATTTTGAGTTGCATTTGGTCTAGATAATCGTTTTAAATTTTGTTTCAGCTCTTGTTGAGTTGATTCATCACTAACTAAAATCAAAAAATATTTTTTAAATTTTTCTTCCAAATCTTTTTCTTCAACCATTAAGGCTGCATTCTCTTTAACTAAAGCATGAGCATTACGATATTGGTGATTTGCAGTTACATTTGGAGATGGAATTAATAATATAGGCTTCCCTACACAGCTAAGCTCCGAAATACTCCCTGCGCCTGCACGTGAAATTATAAAATCTGCTGCTGCATAAAGTTGTTCCATTTTTGAGATAAAAGGTTTAATAACAACTTTATTTGAAGCATCTTTTTTATATTTTTCATAATATATTTGTCCGCATTGCCACAAAACTTGAAGATCTAATTCATTGAAAAGATCTAAATTTGACTTAATTAGTTCATTAATCCTTTCAGAACCTAAACTTCCTCCTAAAACTACAAGAGTTTTAATTCTGGGGTTTAAATCAAAATGTTTTTTGGATTTCTCACTAGAAATTAAATTAACTAAATTTGATCTAACGGGATTCCCTGTTAAAAGTATTTTAGATTTTGGGAAAAACTTTTCCATACCATCATAAGCAACACAGATTCGATTTGCATTTTTACTCAAAATACGATTAGTGAAACCAGGATATGAATTCTGTTCTTGTAAAATGGTTGGTAAATCAAGCAATTGAGCAACCCATAGTAAGGGACCGCTAGCGAAACCTCCTGTACCTACAACTATGTTTGGCTTAAACTTCTTTAATACTCGGAATGCTTGAATAATGCTTATAACTAACTTCAAAGGAAACAATAAATTTTCGAAAGAAAGTGAACGTTGAAAGCCACTAATCCATAGCCCTTTTATAAGAAAACCTGCTTTAGGGATTTTTTCCATTTCCATTTTCCCTTTTGCCCCTACAAATAAAATACTAGTATTTAAATTTATTTTCTGCATTCCTATTGCAATGGCTAAAGCAGGAAAAATATGGCCTCCAGTACCCCCACCAGATATAATTATTTTAATAGGTTTCACTTAGAACTCTTAAAGGATTATTTTCACCCAAATGGGTCTCTTTTTTTTCAGTTTCTTTCTTTGTACTTATACTTAAAATAATACCCATTGATATACAAGTCATCCATGCGGAAGTTCCTCCACTACTTATCATAGGTAAATTTTGACCAGTTACGGGTAGCACTTGTAGAGCTACCCCAATATTAATAAAAGCTTGTGAAATAATAGGTATACCTAGACCTATGACCGTAAGCTTTCCAAAAATATTTATGGTTTTATACGAAATCACAACTATTCTGTAAAGCAACAATAGATATAAAATAATAAGACCTCCTCCTCCCAAAAGCCCGTATTCCTCAACAATTATCGCATATATAAAATCTGAAGAACTTTGGGGTAAGAAATTTTTCATTCTACTTTTTCCTGCACCTAATCCAAAAATTTTACCTGTTACAATTGCTGTTTTAGCGCGCTCTACCTGGTAGTTTCCGTCAGTACTTTTACCACTTCTAAAATTCTCAATTCGATTAATCCAAGTATCCACACGGTTAGGAAAAGCTTCTGGGAAAGTCTTTATTGATAAAAAAAACAATAATATAAAAACTATTCCTACGCATAAAACAGTCATCAAATATCGCAAAGGATAGCCTGCCAAAAAAGATAAAATAAATACCATAGTAAATAAGAGTAGTGCTGATGAAAGGTTAGAAGGAAAAATAAGTGAAACAATTACAAATACAGGAAACCAAAAACGAATTAATGAACTTTTTAACGTTGGTGATTTGTGACTAATTTTTGATAGGTAAGTTGATGAATAAACCATTAAAACAACTGAAGCCAATGTGGATGTTTGAAAACTTAAACCTATAATTGGTATTCGAATCCATCGACTGGCATTTGCTCCTGCAATTAAGGTTCCTTGACTAGCAGTGTATATAAGTAAAAAGCCTACAATCGGAAGCATCAAAATTGAGATACCTTTAAAATAATTATATGGGATTCGATGAACTGAGAACATCAAAATAAAGCCAATAACTAATATAATGAAGTGTTTTAAGAGATAGCCCCATGGAGTGCCTTTACCAATTACATAAACCAAGTTAGTGCTTGCACTAAAAACAGGTAGAAATGAAAAAATAGCCAATAAGGCCAAAATTCCCCATAACACTTTATCCCCTCTTAATGCTTGAAACATAGTTTATAAATTTCTTACTGCATTTTTAAATTGATTTCCACGATCCTCATAATTTTTGAATAAATCAAAGCTTGCACAAGCAGGAGATAGTAATACAGTATCTTTTGCAATAGAAACTTTATGAGCAATTTTGACAGCTTCACTCATTGACTGGGTTTCAATAAAAATTTCACTTACATTTTCAAATGTATCACGTAATTTTTCATTATTTAAGCCAAGACATATAATTGCTTTTGCTTTTTTTCGAACCATAGGAAGTAACTCATTATAATCATTTCCCTTATCAACACCTCCAACAATCCAAACCAATGGACTGTTAATACTATCAATAGCAAAAAATGTCGCATTGATATTTGTGGCTTTTGAATCGTTGATATATTGAACATGCTGAATGGTAAGTACTTTTTCCATACGATGTGGTGCGCCTTTAAAATGATATAAACTGTCACGAATAGAGTCTTTACTTACATGCAATAAACTTGCTACAGTTGAAGCAGCCATTGCATTCAACAGGTTATGCCTTCCTGATAAAGGAAATTGTGCGGAATTAATCATGATTCTCTTTTTTTTATGTTTTATTATGATTTGATCTTTAGTGGCAGTTACCCCTTCTATATCTGAACTTACATCTAAGGGGATTTTTTTAGATTTTAAATTTTTCTTTTTTATAACTCTATTTAATACTGGGTCTTCAGCATTAAAAAGGAAAAAATCTTTTTCAGATTGATTTCTTAAAATCCTAAGTTTTGATTTTATATAATCCTCAAAATTATAATTATACCGATCTAAATGATCAGGAGTAATATTTGTAATAACTGCAATATGTGGAGCAAATTCACGAATATCATCAAGTTGAAAACTACTGATTTCTAAAACGTAATAATCAAATTTAGTTTGAGCAACCTGGAGAGCGAAGCTTGATCCAATATTCCCAGCTATCCCAACATTTAGTCCTGCATCCTTTAAAATTTTATATGTGAGCATAGTGGTCGTAGTTTTGCCATTAGTTCCTGTTATTCCAATTAAAGTTGCAGATGTATGTTGAGCAGCAAATTCTATTTCAGAAATAATAATTTTACCTTTATCAAGCAAAGTTTTAATTAACTTAGTGTTAGAGGGAATTCCAGGACTTTTAATTATAAAATCTGCTGCTTTTATGGTATTAATTGTATGCTTTCCTGCTTCCCATTGAATACCCTCTTGATTTAAAAAATCTTGTAAAGATTGGTCAATCTCTTTTATATCAGAAACAAAAACTTCATAGCCTTTCTTTTTTCCTAAAATTGCTGCACCAACTCCACTCTGTCCCGCTCCCAATATGACTATTCTATTTTTCATTACCTGAGTTTGAGAGTTACAATAGTTAGTACAGCAAGAATAATTCCTAAAATCCAAAACCGTGAAACAATCTTACTTTCATGAAAACCAAGTTTCTGAAAATGGTGATGCAGTGGTGCCATCTTGAATATTCTTTGTCCAATACCAGTCTTTGTTCGGGTATATTTAAAATAACTGACTTGCATAATTACTGACAGTGTCTCTATAAAAAAGATTCCACACAGTAAGGGAATTAATAATTCTTTTCTAACAATTATAGCTATTACAGATATTACAGCTCCAATGGATAAACTTCCTGTATCTCCCATAAATATTTCTGCTGGATATGTATTATACCATAAAAATCCAATTAATGCACCTAAAAAAGCAGAGATAAATACGACAATCTCTCCAACATAAGGGATGTACATAATATTTAAATATGAAGCAAAATTTATATTTCCCGAAACAAAAGAAAATATTGCCAGTGCAAACACAATAATTGCTGAAACACCTGCTGCTAAACCATCTATACCGTCTGTTAAGTTCGCTCCATTTGATACAGCAGTAATAATAAAAATAACAATCGGAATAAAAACTAGCCAAGTGAATTTAGAATCGATACCGGCCCAGCTAATAAGAGAATGATAGTTAAATTCATTATTTTTAAAGAGTGGGATAGTCGTCAGACTTTCTTTAATATCCTTAGTGTTTTGAGAAATTTCAACTGAGTATTCTGTTTTATTCACCCTAGAATCAAGTTCTGTTCGAACTTTAACATCCGGATGAAAAAATAGAATAGCACCTACGAAAACTCCCAACACGACTTGTCCTGTAACTTTAAACCTACCCTGAAGGCCCTCTTTTTTTTTCTTAAATATTTTTATATAATCATCGAGCCATCCTATCAAACCCATCCAAATCATGGAAACCATCAAAAGTATAATGTATATATTGTTTAAATGGGCCAATAATAAAACAGGAAATATTGTACTAAAAATGATAATTACCCCCCCCATAGTTGGAGTACCTTCTTTTTCTTTTTGTCCATCTAATCCTAAATCACGAATATTTTCTCCTATTTGCTGACTTCTCAAATAATTGATGATTTTTTTTCCAAAAATCATAGAAAAACCCATAGAAAATATAATTGCCATAGCAGATCTAAATGAAATATATTGAAAAACACTTGCGCCTGGAAATTGGTATTGTTGTTCTAAAAATTCAAATAGGTTGTAGAGCATCTCTAGTCTAAGTTTAAAAATATTTGCTTTGCAATTTTTAGATCACTAAAAGAATAATATTTCCCTTGGATCTCTTGGAAGGATTCATGTCCTTTTCCAGCAATTAAGACTACATCTCCATCCTGAGCCAACTCAGCTGAAGTGGCAATTGCTTCTTCTCTTAAAGTTATTTTTGATATTTTTTTAAAATTTTCTTGTGACACTCCATCTATCATCTGTGAGATAATCTTTTCTGGATCTTCATTGCGAGGATTATCAGAAGTGAAAATAACTTTATCGCTATGTTTTGAAGCTATTTGTCCCATTATTGGCCTTTTTTCTTGATCTCTATTTCCTCCACAACCTAAAAGAGTGAAAAGTTTTTCATTTCTAGTACGAATTTTATTTATCGTTTCTAATACATTTTCTAAAGCATTAGGCGTATGAGCATAATCAATTATTACTGTGATCCGATTTGGAGTTTGAAATATTTGAAAACGTCCCTCAACATTTTTTAGGCAACTGATTTGTTTTAAAATATCTAATTGAGAAAATTCAAAAAGTTCTGCAACAGCATAAACAGCCAAAATATTTTGCATATTAAAACCACCAACTAAGCTAGTCCAAACTTCTTGGTTTTTTATTTTTATAAGCATGCCAGAAAATTGTTGTTCAAGAAGCTTTGCTTTATAATCAGCATTTTGTTGAATAGCATAAGTATATTTTTTTGCCTTAGTATTTTGAAGCATAAAAGCACCATTTTTATCGTCTAAATTTGTCAATGCAAACGCATTTTCAGGTAAAGTGTCAAAAAATGATTTCTTAGTATCTCTATAATTTTTAAAATCTCCGTGATAATCTAAATGATCATGAGTTAAATTAGTAAATACTCCTCCCGAGAAAGCTAATCCTTCAGTTCGAAATTGATTTATTCCATGAGATGATACTTCCATAAAACAGTGAGTGATACCCAATTTTAGCATATTATTTAGATGTACGTTTAATGATAGAGCATCTGGAGTAGTGAAGCTATTATTATAAACTTTATCTCCGTACTGAATCTTTACTGTAGAAAATAATCCACAATCACATCCTTGTTTAGTGAATAGTTCAAATAATAATGAAGCGATGGAGGTCTTACCGTTAGTTCCAGTGATACCTACCAATTTGATTTTTTCTGAAGGATTATCGTAAAAATTAGAAGCTATAATTCCTAAAGTTTTTGCTGTATTTTTTACTAATACATAAACGACATTCTTCCCAAGTTCTTTAGGAATTAATTCACAAATAATCGCTTTTGCTCCTTTTTCTATGGCTTGTGAAATAAATTTATGACCGTCAACTTTTAATCCTTTTTGAGCTATATACAAGCTGTCTTTTTCAATAGTCCTACTATCAAAGCTCAGCGATGAAATCTCTTTATTAGGGTTTCCATAAATCCCTTCTATTTCTACCTTATATAGTATGTCCTGTAATTTTTTTATGATAATTCTAAAATTATTTGTTGTTTATTGTGAATCAGTGATCCTGGTTTAAGAGATTGTGATTTAACTGACCCTGATCCTTTTATTTTAATCTTTAAACCGCTTTTTTTAACTCTTTCAAGAGCTTCTAATTCCGGTAAACCAGTAACATCTGGAACAACATCTTTTGATTTTACACTTAAAGCTTCTAAATCTTTTTTAGATACGTTCACCTGGTAAGGAGTATCATTAAATATTTTTTTAGCAATAGTCTTAAAAATAGGAGCAGCGACGGTAGCACCGTAATAACCAATAGATTTATTGGGTTTATGAATCACTACAATACAAGAATATTTTGGATTTTCAACAGGGTAGTACCCTACAAAACTTGAAATATATTGTACATCCTTTTTTGTATAATCAACCTGCCCAGTTCCTGTTTTTCCTGCCATTTTGAGCAATGGGTCTTTAATACTATGGGCAGTTCCCCAATTCTTATCTACAACGTTAAACAACATTTTTCTAACCTTATTTAAAGTTTCTTTTGAGCAAATCGATGGATTTAAAACTTGTTTTGAAAAAACTTGAGTAGGTGTATTTCCAAAATTGCTAATTTGATTTAAAAATCTAGGCTTTACCATTTCACCGTTATTGGCAATAGCATTATAAAAAGCTAAAATTTGAAGTGGAGTAAAACTAACTCCATAGCCGTATGCCATCCAAGGTAAATCTAAACCATCCCAATCAGAATCTTCAGGATAAGGAATCTTTGGGATACCCTCACCTAAAATGGGGATTCCCAGAGGTTTATTAAGTCCCATATTATACAATCTATCTACAAACTGCTTGGGATTGTCTTTATAATGATCGTATATAATTTTAACTAATCCGACGTTTGAAGAAACCTCAAAAGCTTTTGCAGCTGTAAGGATTCCATAACCACCTCTTTTTGAATCCTTAACCTTATACTTGCCATAAAACACCATTTCGCCAGTTCCAGTATCTATGTTAGATTCTTCATTGATCACATTATCTTCTAAAGCAGCGATCATACCCATTAACTTAAAAGTTGAACCTGGTTCAAATGTTTCTCCTACTGCATAATTTAATTTTTCGAAATACTTTCCATCTTTAGTTCGACCTAAATTAGCAATAGCTTTAATAGCGCCAGAATTAACTTCCATTACCACTACTGTACCGTGATCAGCTTTAAATTTTTCAAGTTGAGAAAGCAACGCATTATGAGTAATATCTTGAATATTGACATCAATTGTGGTGAATAAATCAAACCCTTCTGTAGGCTCTTTTTCATTTGAATCACTAATTGGCTTCCAATGTCCATTAGCAATTTTTTGTTTCAATCGTAATCCTTTATCACCACGTAAATATTGAGAAAATGCACCTTCTAAACCGACCCTAAAATAAGTGCCATCTTTATCTTTTTTCTCGTAGCCTATGGTTCTCTCAGCAATTTTCCCAAGGGGATTTTCACGCTTAATTTCTTGTTCTACAATTAAACCTCCTTTAAATGTATTTTGATTAAAAATGGGAAAATTTTTATAACGTTTTAATTGATAATACGAAAGATCTTCATCTATTAATAGGTATCTATTTTTTTGTAAACGAGCTTGTTCGATCATTTTCAAAATCTGAGCTGACGATTTAATACTAATCATTGCAATGGAATCTGCAAGAGCTTTTTTGTATGAATTAAATAAATATTCTGAAGGTGTAACCGTATCCCAATATAATTCGTAACGGGATATTGAAGTTGCTAATATATTCCCGTCTGCAGCATATATATTACCTCGACTTGGCTCTAAAACAATATTTTTAACAAGTGAATCAGGTTCAAGTCCTAATCCTAAATCATTTTCATAAAACTGGATATAAATGAGTTTACCAATTAAGAATAAAGCAAATATGAACAGACTAATCGCAATCATGTAAAACCGATTCATTATTAATTGCTGTGCAGGTCTTGATTCTTTATTCATTTAAAATATTTATTTTTATTGGTGGTGACGAAGCAGGACCAACTCCTTTTTCTTCCAATATTCGAGTTATATTTGATTCTTTTCTAAGAACTAAAAGCTGCTTTTTGGAATCAATAAATTCACCCTTAAGTGACTTTATATCAGTATTTAAGGAAGCTATTTTAAAAATTTTATTATCTGCACTGTGTCCACTTGATATCATGATAACTGCTAATAAAGAAAGGAAGAGTATCATTCGCCAGTTTTTAAAAGCATCATCTTTTATCAAAAATTCAATATTAAGTATTGATCTCAAATTGTTCATTTTTTCTCTGCAATTCTTAATTTGGCACTTCTAGCCCTAGAATTTATTTTAATCTCTTCCATTGAGGGGACTCTTAACTTTCCTATTTTAATTAATGGATTTGTAGAATTTCCATAAAAATCTTTTTCCTCTTCTCCTTCAAAATTTCCATTTTTAATGAATCTTTTCACTAGCCTATCTTCAAGAGAGTGATACGATATACAAACAATTCTTCCTCCAGGCTTTAAGATCTCCGTAGCTTGTTCTAAAAAAGTCTTCAACACCGCCAGCTCATCATTCACCTCTATTCGAATTGCTTGAAAAATCTTAGCCAAGACTTTAATTTTAAATCGTTGAGGCATCAAAGGCTCGAGCAGATCTATTAAATCTTTAGTTGTTTTTATATCACTTATAATACGAGTATTGGCGATTAATTCGGCAACTTTTTTTGAGTTTCTCAACTCACCGTAATTGAAAAATAATTTAGATAATGCTTCTACTGAGTATTGATTTAGAACCTCATAAGCATCCAAATCTTGTGATTGATTCATTCGCATATCCAACCTTCCTTCTTCGCGAATAGAAAACCCTCGAGAACCTTCGTTAAATTGATGTGAAGAAACTCCAAAATCAGCTAAAATCCCATCAACTTCAATTACACTGTAATATTTCAAATACTGTTTGAGGTGTCTGAAGTTTGCAGCTATAAGTTTAAAACGAAAATCATCTATTCGGTTCTTGTAAGCATCTGCATCTTGATCAAATCCATACAGTCGACCATTATCGTTCAACTTATCAATTATACCCCTAGAATGACCTCCCCCTCCATAAGTAACATCTATGTAAACTCCTTGGGGTTGAATTTTTAAACCCTGAAGCGTCTCTTTGAGTAAAACTGGATTATGATATTGTGTCATCATTTTTATCTCCCATAACTTCTTCAGCTAAAGCACCAAAATCGAGTGTTGCCTCATCTATCGCTTTTTCGTATAGCGATTTATCCCAAATCTCAAGAATATTAACTGCGGAAGAAACCACAATCTCTTTTCCAATCTGTGCATGTTTTACTAAATCTTTTGGAATCAAAAGACGTCCTGAAATATCCATTTCTACTGTCTTTACTCCAGCTGTAAAACGTCTTATAAAATCATTATTCTTTTTATTAAATCGATTTAAGCTATTAATCTTTTCCATGAGTAAGATCCATTCCTTCACTGGATAAAGCTCCAAACAGGAATTGAATACTGATCTTTTTAAAACAAATCCATTTGTAATAACACTAGATAGTTGTTTCTTTATTGCAATAGGCATCAAAATTCTACCTTTTGTATCCGCTTTACATTCGTAAGTTCCAATTAAATGCTGCAAAATTCTTTACTTAGATTTGATCAAATATAAATTATATTTACCACTTTTTCCCACAAATTACCACATTGTTAATAAGTTTTATCGCTTTTTTGAATAATTCACAATACCGTCAATAGCTAAATAAAATCAGCCACTAAATTGTAATTGTCTATATTTGAGCATAAATTTTGAGTGAAGCTGACGTAATGAATAAAATCATACAGGAAGAGGAATTTCGGTACATAGAGTCAGGCAAAGGACAACCTTTGATTATTTTACACGGACTAATGGGGGGATTGAGTAATTTTAAGGGAGTAATGGATTATTTCCCAAAAAAAGGTTATCAAATCATTATTCCAGAGTTACCTGTTTATAGTTTACCAATATTAAATACTTCAGTTAAATCATTGTCAGAATTTCTCTTAAAATTCATTGTCTTTAGAAGCTTGAAGAATTTTATTTTATTAGGAAATTCACTTGGTGGACATGTTGGCTTACTTTTTGCCAGGAATCATCCTGAGCTAGTTAAAGGCCTAGTGATAACTGGCAGCTCAGGTTTATATGAAAACAATTTGGGTGATGGATATCCTAAGCGTGGAGATTACGACTATATTAAAAAGAAATGTGAAGCTGTTTTTTATGATCCTAAAGTAGCTTCAAAAGAAATTGTAGACGAAGTTTTTGAATCCGTAAACGACAGAAATAAATTAGTCCGAACTCTAGCCCTAGCAAAAAGTGCTATTCGTCATAATATGGCAAATGACCTGCCAAAAATGAAAACTCCAGCTGCTATTATTTGGGGTAAACAAGATACGGTTACACCTCCAAACGTTGCAGAAGAATTTCATAGTTTACTCCCTAATTCAAATCTATATTGGATTGACAAGTGCGGACATGCGCCAATGATGGAACATCCTAATAAATTTAATAAAATTCTTCAGGATTGGCTTGATACTAGAAAACTTTAGAACGCATGCTTGTAAAGTCTGCCAAATTCATTATCAGCAATACTGATGTCACAAAATGTCCTAAAAGTCAAATTCCCGAATATGCCTTTATCGGTAGATCAAATGTTGGAAAATCCTCTTTAATCAATTCAATTTGTAGTAAAAAAAACTTAGCTAAAACTTCTTCAAGACCCGGAAAAACTCAATTAATTAATCACTTTTTAATTAATAAAAGTTGGTATCTAGTTGATTTACCCGGCTATGGGTATGCTAGGGTGTCTAAAACTAAAAAGAAAATATTTCAAACATTTATAACCAATTATTTTAAAAGTCGTTTCAATTTAGTTAGTGCATTTTTACTTATTGACATTAGACACGAACCTCAACCTGTAGATTTAAAATTTATGGAGTGGTTATGTGAAAATCTTATTCCTTTTTCAATAGTCTTTACTAAGGCAGATAAACTTAAGCCCATGTCTCTAGAAAGAAATATTTCAAATTATAAAAAAGAAATGCTTTCTACAAACTGGGAAGAAATTCCGCGCATGTTTATAACTTCATCCCATCATAATACAGGGGGCAAGGAAGTTTTGACCTGCATCGAACAACTTAACAAGACTTATTTAAAAAACATTAATACTTAAGGCTTTTTTAATTCAAGCTTTTTTGCAAAATAGTCACAAAAATCTCTCATAGTTGATGTCATTTTTTCGTCCTGGGTAGCTCTGTAAAAGGTATCACTTAAAGAAACTAAAGTTTGATGAAAAAATAATTGCATTTGATCTACAGGCATGTCTTTAACCCATAAATCCATTTTTAAAGATTCTTGGTTTTCTGAATCCCAAAATGAAAGTAAAATGGCTTTTGTGTTCATATTTAAAATTCCACCGTCTGGAGCCGTCCATTTAATTTCCTCTGGAATATTATTCTCATCCATATTAATATCGATAGAAATTTGAGTTTTCTTTACAATAGCCATTAGTGTTTTGGTTTATATTTTGATTGATTAAAAAGTTCTTGAGCTGGCATTTTTAGTAATTTTTTAAGAGCGATTCCAGGTTCTTGTTTGTGAAAACTTCGCACAATTTGCCAACCAATCCAGCGACCTATTCTCCCTGGAGATTCGTTATCTAACTTTAAATAAAATTTTGAAAAAGGAGCAGGATCAATAAAACGCTCAACCCATTCAGCATTTGTATCGTACAAAAGCTGCTTTTCAATAAAAAATTGCCATATATAAATTTCATTTTCAATAACCCAATTTAATTCATTATCATTATATGCAATTTTAATGGCGTCTTTTTCATGAGGAATGATCAAATCTTGTAAAAAAAGTTTTTTACCTTCATAAATCATCTGAGCTAAAAAAGTCCGATCTTCTGAAGGAGGAATTGAAAAAGCACTAAACTTATCTGCAATTTGAGATATAATATATTTTTCGTCTAATTCTTTTCGAATATAATTTGGTATACCTTGATAGAGAACATGATCAGATCCGAGAAAAGTATCAAGGGAAATTAAAAGTAAACTGTCAGAGTACACAGTCTTAATTTGATAGTCAACATTATTAGTTAAAGTAATTACTTGTGGAGTTTTTGTTAAAGGAAAATAGTATTTTATATATTTAAATAAATTTGAAACTTTTCTTTCTAAAGGTTTAATATCTTTATAAACTTTAATTACTGCATCTTGCAGCAAGAGCTGTAAACTATCATTTTGACGCTTTATCCAGACACTATCAGAAAATTGTTTAGGGAACAAAAAAGGGTATTTTTTTTTCAGTTCAGGAATTACGTCAGGAGTTTGATTATAAAATTTTAAATCAAAACGTTCAAAGGTCAAATCAATAGGTATAGATTGAATGTTCTCTTCATTGCTGTTTTCTCTTTTACAGGATGAGAAAAATATAAAAAAAACAAGAATAACATTAATTAAATACGAAAATGAAAAAAGATTTTCATGTCTCAACTCAAGGTTTGTCATCGTGCTTACAAATAATGTATTTTTACGCAAATTTAGTTTCTATAAATGATTTAAGCATGAAATCTGTTGAAAAAATAGAAAATCATATTACTAACTGGTTGAAAAATTACCTGAATAATTCAAACATGAATGGTTTTGTGATTGGGATTTCAGGGGGAGTAGATTCTGCAGTTACATCAACCCTTTGTGCTAAAACCAGTAACAAGGTTTTATGCCTTGAAATGCCAATATTACAAGATTCCAGACAAGAAAATCGTGCTAGAAAACACATTGAGTGGCTTAAAAAGAAATTTCCTAATGTAACTTCTTATAGACTCTCACTTGATAAAGTATTTTCATCTTTTCAAGACGCTCTCCCAAATACTAAAAAAAAAGATGTTCAGTCATTAAGTCTAGCCAATACTCGAGCAAGACTTCGAATGACAAGCCTATATTATTTTGCAGCATTAAATAAATACTTAGTTGCAGGTACGGGAAATAAAGTAGAAGATTTTGGAGTAGGTTTCTATACCAAATACGGTGATGGAGGAGTGGATATAAGTCCCATTGCAGACTTAAATAAAACACAAGTATTTGAATTATCTAATCATTTAGGTATTAATAAAGAAATTCAAAATGCTTCACCTACTGATGGTTTATGGGGAGATGATCGCACTGACGAAGATCAACTAGGCGCATCATATCCTGAACTAGAGTGGGCTATGGAAGCCTACAAAAATAAAACTTCAAGAGATCATTTTTCAGATCGAGAAAAAATTGTTTACAATTTATATGTTAATTTACATACCCAAAATCAACACAAAATGACACCTATTCCTGTTTGCCAAATTCCAAAAGATTTTTTATAAAATTTTGATTTAAGGTTGTTTCAAATCACTCGATTTAATTTTCTAGAGAGTAGTTTTTTAAGGCCCTGATACTGCATAACTTCTTCTAAAAAATCTGGGTCTTTATTTTTAAGATTAAGCTGTTTTGCAACGTTCATTAAATTTTTAATTTTTTCATCCACTAGATGCCTTCTAAAGGTCAAAATTGTTTCAGTAACAAGCTGTCCCACAACACTTTTTCGATCTTTTACAAAAATATTTTTCTTTTCCCAATTATGTAGTTGATGTTCCTCATCTGCTAAAAGAATGTCAGTTAAAATTTTACCTAAATTAGGATCTTCTTGATGAATAATTTTTTCAAGTTGAACTTTACCTTCTATTTGAAACTTTTCTATTAGCTGTGAGTATAAAGACTGAAATTCTGGCTGAATCATTTCAACTTCGTCTTGTTGAAGATCAAGGAATATTTTTTCATGCACTTTAGAATGGACCGTTTTAGATTCCTCAATCAAATTTCCTTCTTTATCAGAATACACTAAAAGTTCATCAAAAGACGCCTCATCATTCCCATACTGCAATAAAATACTTATGATTTGTTTCTCAAGTAGAATGATTGGATTTACTGGCTTGGATTTAATGTCACTTTTTTGATTAGACAAAACTTGTTTGTCCATATTGGAGTCTATCTTTCGAATCGGAACAGATTTTTTGTTTTTTTCCTGTGCTAGTGTATTAAATAAAATAACTTCTGAGACTTCCATTTTTGATGAGCATTCCCTAATGTAAATCTCTTGTTTAATAGCATCTGGAATTTTGGAAATACTTTGAACAATTTCCCGAATTGTAGTTGCCTTTTTTACGGGGTCATTTGCTGCTTCTTTTAATAGCAAATCTGTTTTAAATTGAATAAAATCCTTAGCTTCATCTAATAAGTAAGTTTTTATTTCATCTAAGCTATGTGACTTGGCAAAACTATCTGGATCTTCCCCCTCAGGAAAAGAACAAATCCGAACATTCATACCCTGCTCAAGAATAAGATCAATGCCACGAATAGCTGCACGTAGTCCAGCTGCATCTCCGTCAAATAGTACGACTACGTTAGATGTAAGCCTTCTAATTAATTGAATTTGTTCAGATGATAGTGCAGTACCAGATGAAGAAACAATATTTTCTATCCCTTTTTGATACATCTGGATTACGTCAGTATAACCCTCAACCAAAAAGCAAATATCCTCTCGTACAATAGCTTTTTTTGCTTCGTATATTCCATATAGGACTTGACTTTTATGGTAAATATCACTTTCTGGAGAATTAAGATATTTCGCTGTTTTTAAATTAGATGAAAGAATTCTTCCTCCAAAACCCAGAATACGGCCAGCCATACTTCGAATTGGAAATATTACCCTACCTCGAAAACGGTCTACAACTCCACGATCATTTTTAATAACTAAACCTGTATCAATAATATTTTTTTCTAAATAACCTGCTTTAATTAATATTTTAAAAAAATGATCCCTTTGTTGAGCAGAATAGCCCAAACCAAAAAAGCGAATAGTGTGGTCAGAAAAACCTCGCTCTCTGAAGTAACTTAAGCCAACAGCCATTCCTTCAGAAAATTCCCATAAATCTTTAGAAAATTGCCCCTGAGCAAATTTATTAACCAGAAAGAGGCTTTCTCTTTGGTTGGTTTTCTCCTTTTCTGCAGTACTTTGCTCAGTTTTTTCAATTTCTACATTATACTTTTTCGCTAAAAACTCAATTGATTCAGGATATGTAAAGTGTTCGTGTTCCATCAAAAAAGCCACTACATTACCACCCTTTCCACTACTAAAATCTTTCCATATTTGTTTTACAGGCGAAACCATAAAACTAGGAGTTCTTTCTTGAGAAAAAGGACTTAAACCTTTAAAGTTTGATCCCGACTTTTTTAGAGAAATAAAATCGCCTATAACCTCCTCTACTCTTGCAGCTTCGTACACTTGATCTATGGTAGTTCTTGAAATCAAAAAAATGGTATTTTGATAAATTTAAAAATTTCTTAGTAAACCCAAAGAACAATTATTGGGTTTATATCTTTCGTTCGATAACAAAGCTAACCATCAACTCGAGAGCGTCACGATATTCACTTTTTGGAAATTCAAATAGCAACTTTAAGGCTCGCTTTCTGAAATCCTCCATTCGAGCTTTAGCGAAACTTAATCCACCCTTATGTTTAACAAACTGAATCAACTCAAGTACTTTTTCTCTATTTTTGTTGTAGTTCTTCACTATATTAATAATCTTACGTTTTTCAGAGGAAGAAGCCATATTAAGAGCATATATAAGAGGTAAGGTCATCTTCTTTTCTTTTATATCTATGCCTAAAGGTTTACCAATTTTTTCTTCTCCGTAGTCGAAAAGATCATCTTTAATTTGAAAAGCCATTCCTATAAGCTCTCCAAACAAGTGAATTTTTTTGACTTCTTGTTCATTACATCTTACAGACTGAGCACCAATTGCACAACAAGATGCAAGTAAAGTCGCTGTTTTTTGACGTATGATATCATAATAAACCTCTTCAGTAATATTTAAGGTTCTAGCTTTTTCAATTTGTAATAGCTCACCCTGACTCATTTCGCGTACTGCAACTGATATTATTTTTAAAAGGTCAAAATCTTCATTTTCAATTGACAACAGCAATCCCTTTGACAATAGATAATCTCCAACTAAAACAGCAATTTTATTTTTCCATAATGCATTGATAGAAAAAAAACCACGCCGCCTATTACTCCCATCTACAACATCGTCATGAACTAAGGTGGCTGTATGAATTAATTCAATAACTGAAGCACCTCTATAGGTTCTTTCATTAATTTTACCTTTGCCTAACATTTTAGCTGTAAGAAAAACAAGCATTGGTCTCATCTGCTTCCCTTTTCTATTTACAATAAAGTGAGTAATTCTATTAAGAAGAGCAACTTTAGAGGACATTGATTCTGTGAATTTTTCCTCAAAGAGCTCCATTTCATTATATATTGGTTTTTTTATTTTCTCAACAACTTTCATATTAGAAAGATAGTATTTCTATAAGTACTCCCAGTATTTCATTATCGATTTCCATTTAGTTATAATTTATTAGCTAGTTGCCCGCAGGCAGCTGCAATATCTTCTCCTCGAGAACGTCGGTAGGTTACTTTAATTTTTGATTTAGTAAGTGCCTTTAAGTAAGATTCTATAATTTCTCCAGGGGCCTCCTTCATCAAAGAGTTATCAATTGGATTATATTGAATTAAATTAACCTTAGATGGAATTTGATGACAGAATTTTATTAGAGCCTGAATATCTTCTTTTTTATCATTGATACCTTCCCAAATTACATATTCAAAAGTAATTTGTTTCTTAGTGTATTGATACCAGTAGGCTAATGATTTGGAAAGATCGTTTAACGGAAATTTATTTGCAAAAGGCATGATTTTTTCTCTTACTTCTTGTCGAGCACTATGAAGTGATACAGCTAGATCAAATTTAACCTTATCGTCAGCCATTTTTTTTATCATTTTGGGTATTCCTGAGGTTGATAGGGTTATACGTCTAGGAGACATTGCGAGTCCATCTGGATCAGTAATTTTATCAATTGCTAACAAAACATTTTTATAATTTAAAAGAGGTTCGCCCATACCCATGAAGACAATGTTGGATAAAGAACGTTTAAAATATAATTTACTTTGCTTATCCATAGCAACAACTTGATCATAAATTTCATCTGCATTTAAGTTTCGCATTCGCTTTAACGCTGCTGTTGCACAAAAAACACAATCTAGGCTACAACCAACCTGAGACGAAACACAAGCTGTAGTGCGTTTTGAAGTTGGAATCAATACTGATTCTACAATGAATTGATCATGAAGCTTAACTGCATTTTTAATAGTCCCATCAGCACTTCGCTGTTGAAAATCAATATTAATGTGATTAATTTCAAAATGTGTTTTCAGTAAAATGCGATGTTCCAATGAGAGATTAGTCATCAAATCGAAATCATGAACACCTTTTTTCCAAAGCCATTGATAAACCTGATTTCCCTTGAAAGATGGTATATTGTGGGACAAGAAAAATTCTTGGATTTCTTTTCTGCTCAGTACCCGAATATCTTTTTTAGTGTTTTTCACTTTAAATTATAAATAATCGCGATGCTGAGAATTTAGCTATTTATAAAATCAGCATTGCATCTCCGTAAGAATAAAAGTTATATTTTTCTTTTATAGCAACTTTATATGCGTGTTTAATAAAATCTGGATCTGCAAAAGCAGAAACCATCATTAACAAAGTTGATTTAGGAGTATGAAAATTAGTTATCATACTATTAGCAATTGAAAAATCATGAGGAGGAAAGATAAACTTGTGCGTCCATCCCCGGTACTCATTTAATAAACCTGAGGAAGAAACTGAACTTTCAAGTCCTCGCATAACAGTGGTACCAACGGCGCAAATTTTTCTTTTCTTAGCTTTTGCTTCATTTATTTTAGAAACTGCTATAGCATCAATAATCAGCTCTTCAGAATCCATTTTATGCTTTGATAGATCTTCAACCTCGACCGGGCTAAAAGTTCCTAATCCGATATGTAATGTAAGTTCTGCTAAGTCAATACCCTTGATTTCTAAACGTTTTAGCAAGTGTTTTGAAAAGTGAAGCCCAGCAGTTGGTGCTGCAACAGCTCCCTCGTGTTTAGCATAAATAGTTTGGTATCTTTCTTGGTCATCTTCTTCTATGGGACGTGTAATATACTTTGGCAAGGGAGTTTGTCCCAGTTCAGTTAACTTAGAGCGAAAATCAGCATAACTTCCATCAAATAAGAAACGTAATGTTCGTCCTCTAGAGGTAGTATTGTCAATAACCTCAGCTACCAAACTATCGTCATTTCCAAAATAAAGTTTATTTCCAATCCTAATTTTTCTCGCAGGATCAACTAATACATCCCAAAGTCGTTGTTCTTGATTAAGTTCTCGAAGTAAAAAAACTTCAATACGTGCCCCCGTTTTTTCTTTATTCCCAAATAGACGGGCTGGAAAAACTTTAGTGTTATTCAATGCCATTAAATCTCCCTCATCAAAAAAGTTAATAACTTCTTTAAAGGTGTGATGTTCTATAGTCTCTTCTTTTCGATTTAGCACCATCATACGAGACTCATCTCTATCATTTGCTGGTCTTTGGGCTAATCGGGATTCAGGAAGTTCGAATTGAAAATCAGAAAGTTTCATTTATTAATTTTAGAATGCAAATATAGGATGTTCAAGTAGGGGTTGTCAAGTAAATTTACAATTATATCTTATCTATTTTAAAATCAAGACTATTCAAGTCTTCCCAAAAACTAGGATAAGACTTTGAAACTACTTCTGCTTTCTTAACAGATAAGGGAATTTTAAGTGCTAATGGAGCAAAAGCCATTGCCATGCGATGATCATTGTAAGTGGATATAGTTATTCCTTTTTGAAAATCTTGATCTGAGGCAAGATGTAAGCTTTTGTCTGTAACTGAAATTTTTGCTCCTAGTTTACTAAGCTCTGTATCCAAAGCCACTAAACGGTCAGTTTCTTTGATTTTTAAAGTATGTAAGCCCTCTAGGTCACAAGCCACTCCCAAACCATAACAGCTTACAGCTATAGTTTGAGCAATATCAGGAGCATTTGAAAGGTCCCATTTAATACTTTTAGGTGATGAAATATTTTCTTTTTCTAAGATTAAATTATTTCCTTCAAAATAAGAATTTACTCCTAACTGTTTATATATGATTCTTAAAATCGAATCACCTTGCAGACTATTCGATTTATAATTACTTAGATAAATTTTAGCTTTATCAGATAAGGCGGCTATGCTAAAAAAGTATGAGGCAGAGCTCCAATCAGACTCAACTACTTGAATTATATTTTTTGATTTCGAGGTGTTTTTAACTAGAATTCGATGTCCTTTAAACTCAGTTTCAATTCCTAACCTTTTTAATAAATCTAGTGTCATATTGATATATGGCATTGAGGTTATTGTACCTTTAAGATTTAATTCAATCCCAGCTTTTAAGACAGCACCCAACATTATTAAAGATGAAATATACTGACTGCTAATATCAGCAGGAAGGCTTATCGTGCCTCCATCTAATTTCTTGCCTTTTATTCTTAAAGGTGGATAACCTTGTTTTTTTTCGTATTCAATAGAAGCTCCTAAAGATCTGAGAGCATCAACAAGAATCTTAATTGGTCGTTGTTGCATTCTTTCGGAACCAGTCAAAATGACCTCTCTACCTTCTAGTTGAGAAAAATAGGAAGTCAAAAAGCGCATAGCGGTTCCGGCATGATTTATATCAATGAAATCAGAAGTAGATTTTAATGCCGCTTGCATAATAGAACTATCGTCTGAATTAGATTTATTTTGAATTTTAAAATTAGGAAATAGAGATTGTAGAAAGAGTAATCTATTAGTTTCGCTTTTAGAACCTGTGATTTTTATTTTCCCATTACAAATTAGTGTATCGTGAGAGAGATTAAGATGCATCTTTGACCTAGAGTTTTAACTTGGAATTATTGTGGTGTCGATCGTGATCACGTTCGGATTTTTTTTTTAGTTTCTTTTCAAAAGCAGCATTTATATCTACCCCAGTTTGATTGGCTAAACAAAGAGCTACAAAGATAACGTCAGCTAGTTCTTCCCCAAGATCTTTTTCTTTATCTGATATTTTTTCAGATTGTTCCCCGTAACGTCGAGCAATAATACGTGCTACTTCTCCTACTTCTTCTGTTAATTGAGCCATATTGGTTAGCTCGTTGAAATAGCGTACTCCATGAATTTTAATCCAATTGTCAACTGCTTTTTGAGCTCCATCTAATTCCATTTTCAAAAATAAGAATTAATGTTGGCATTGCATAGCAGATGAAGTTTTAGATAAAAAACTGTTTGATTTCATTTATTGAATATACAATTGGACAATGATTATGTACTGCTTCGTGATGAGAATTAAAATGAATAGCTTGCATGCCAACGGCTAATGCGCCTTGGATATCAGATCCATAACTATCGCCAATCATAACTGAGCTAGATGCTGATGTTTGTGCGATCTCTAATGCAGTTATAAAAATTTGAGGGTGTGGTTTTTTAAAACCTATTTTTTCTGCAGTAAAAACATGATAAAAGTAATTTTTTAAACCTGAATTGGCTATTTTGAAATGCTGAACTTCTTCAAATCCATTTGTAATAATATGTAATCGATACTTGTCTTTTAGTTGCTTAAGGAGGTCGTGAGTCCCATCAAATAAGTGAGGAAATGTACTTAAATGAGTTATATAAAGATCTGACATTTCTTCAATTTGATTTGATTTTATTTCAAATTTTATTTTTTTAAATGTTTGAGATAAACGTTGAATACGGAGATCTTTTTGACTAATTTTATTTTCTCTATATAACTTCCAAAAAGCATGATTTATAGGTATATAATGAGAAAGAAAATCCTTTATTTTTATTGAATAATTTAGTTTATTAAATATCAAATTAAATGTCAAAGCAGAGTTTTTTTCAAAATCCCACAATGTATGGTCTAAGTCAAAAAAAACATCAGTAATTTTTTTAGTATTAATCACTTTTTAATCTTGGTATAATCTATAAATTTTGTTTTAATAAAGTTTTGAGACAATGAGTAATAAAATAGATCACATTTATAAATATAATTTTAGATAAAATGTAAAACAATTTTTAATCTTAGAATTTTTTTTGGAATTATATTTAAAATTCTGAAACACGAGCCTTTAGAATCTCCCAATCTAAATCTCCAAAACTTCCTGAACTCATCATCACAAGGACCTTGTTTTCATACTTTTTTTTGAGCAAAAAATTTAAAAGAGAGTCCTTATGGTTAAAAATATTAATTGAAGTACTCCTAAATGCTAGTTTAATTGATTCAGGAGCAATAGGTGCTCGTTTTTTTATTTTCAAAGCCTCGGGGTCATAAAAAACTACAACTTCGTCGGCTTGATCTAAAGAATGTGCATACTGTTCAATAAATTCAGAATCTAGACTACTGTATGTGTGTAATTCAAGACAAATCACAATTTTATGATTTGAAAATTGTTTTTTTATAGCTTTTGAAGTTGCCGTCACTTTACTTGGCGCATGAGCAAAATCTTTAAAAAGATAAGCTGTTTTACTTTTTACTAAACATTCTAATCGCTTTGAGGCTCCAATAAAGCTCGGAATAGCTTCATAAAATTCTGATGCATCCAAACCCATTAATTGAGTAATCCACTTTGCTCCAGCCAAATTCAATAAGTTGTGTTCTCCAAAGACTGAGAGGGGTAAATTACCCTCAGTTGTTTCAAGATAAGTAACACTGTTATTTATATAATGTTTTGGAGTTTTATAAGGAATTTTTTTTATAGAATGTGGGTGCGCTTCGACCAGTGATTTTAATATTTCATCTTCTTCGTTATATATTAACACACCCCCTGGTTGAATAGAATTAATAAAAGACTCAAATTGTTTGACATAATTTTCAAATGTTGGAAAAACATTTATATGGTCCCATGCAATTCCACTAATCAAAGCAATTTCAGGATGATACCACAAGAACTTCGGTCTTAAGTCAATTGGAGAAGATAAATATTCGTCTCCTTCCAATAAAATAAAATCATTCTCCTTCGAAATTGAAAGTGTTTCACTCATAAATTTTAGCTGGGCTCCAACCATAAAATCAGTTTTTATTTCATGATAATATAATACATGTAAAATCATTGAAGTGATGGTGGTTTTTCCATGGCTTCCTGCAATAACAACTCGAGATTTGTTTTGTGATCGAGCTGCTAAAAATTCAGGATATGACTGGATTTTTAATCCCTTTTTTTGAGCTTCAAGTAATTCTGGATTATCCTTTTTTGCATGCATTCCAAGTATAACAACATCAACTTCAGAATTAATTTTTTCAGGAAACCATCCTAGATTAAGAGGAAGCAATCCTGAAGCCTCTAAATTACATCTCGAGGGATCATAAACAGCATCGTCACTTCCACTTACTTTATGACCCAAAAGATGCATTGCAATTGCTAGACTGTGCATAGCACTTCCTCCTATAGCAATAAAATGTAATCGCATCATAATTTCAATTCATTGAGTAAAAATTTTAGTATTTGATCAGGGGATTCTTTTAAATTAGATAGAGCTTTTGAAATTAAAAAATTCATTTGTTCGGTATTTTTTAAACTCTTTGCCAAACGGGCACTTTGAAAATAAACCCATGCTATGGGAACAGTATCGCTTTGACCGTATGTACCAATGAAATAGGATAAAGCACATTGACCCCATTTTAAGTCTAATTCGAAATCTGCTGCAATTCTTCCCAAATCATATGCAAGATTTCTTCGATCATCTTTAATAAAAGTTAAGGAACAAAAAGAATAGTTTTGATTTATAAAATCGAATAGCTGTTTGTAGACTTGTTTTGCACTATCAAAATCTTCATTAATTTCATGCATTGACCCTTCTGCCAAAAAACCCTCTACAGGATTTAAAAATTTTATTTTTTTTATATGCTGTTTTGCCTTATTTATACTTCCCCCCAGAATTATAGGTAAGGACAACAAAACATCTACTTGAGCTCTCAAATATTTCACATTCATTGGCTCTAAGCGAACTGCTTGTTCAAAAGCAGGTTTCATAATATTAACATACTTAAGAGAAGATAGTATAGGGACCTCAAGAGCACGAAAACCCGAAGCTCCACCTAAAATAAAATATCTTTCAGCAGTAGGATTAACCTCAATAGCTTTTTTAGCATAATCAATAGAAGTTTCCCAATCTTTATAAATAAAAGACAAGCTGGCTAATGAGTCCAAAGTTTTTACAGCTTTAGTTTGTTCGTAAATCTTAATCAAATTCTCAATCTGATTTTGATAAAAAATATCTGAATCGAATGAATAGGAGGTAATCGGAGTTATGTCTTGTGTGAAAGATTCAAAGCTTTTAAGAATAAATAAAATTAATACTAATCTTTTTATCATTTTAACGGTTTAAAAGTCTCCAAAGTGAGTCTTTAAGTTCAATTAAATTATATTGATTAAGACTCGAAATTATTAAGTGGGGGGCTTTAAAAATTGAACTCATCTCCGTGGCATATTCTTTTTTTAATTCATCATCTAACAAATCTCCTTTTGACAGAATCACCATATATTTTTTATCTAATAGCTCTGGATTATATTTCTTAAGCTCGTTAAAAAGGATTTCAAACTCAGCTTTTACATCTTTAGTATCAGAGGGAATCACAAAAAGTAAAATAGAATTTCTTTCAATATGTCTAAGAAAATAATGTCCTAATCCTTTTCCTTCAGCTGCACCTTCAATAATTCCTGGGATATCAGCCATTACAAAAGAGCGATAGTCCCGATAATCCACAATGCCTAAATTGGGTTTAAGTGTAGTAAATTCATAATCTGCGATTTTAGGCTTGGCAGAAGTCAAAGCCGCTAGAAGGGTTGATTTTCCCACATTTGGAAAACCTACCAAACCTACATCAGCCAGTACTTTTAACTCAAGAGTTATTTGAGAGCTAATACCCTCAATCCCTGGCTGAGCATAACGTGGGGTTTGGCGTGTAGAGGATTTAAAATGCCAATTCCCTCGACCCCCAAGACCACCCTTGAGTATTATTTCTTTTTGATCCTCATCTGTAATTTCGAATAATACATCATTTGTTTCAGTGTTTCTAATAACTGTGCCCAGGGGAACCTCAATAAATATGTCTTCTCCTTGATTTCCACTGCTTCGGTTTTTACTTCCATCTCCTCCATGACCTGCAGAAAAATTTTTTTTAAATTTAAAAGAATATAAGGTCCATAACTGCTTGTTAGCTTTAATTATTACATGACCACCTCTACCACCATCTCCACCATCAGGACCACCCTTGGTAATGAATTTCTCTCGATGCAAGTGTATAGAACCTTTTCCTCCATTTCCTGAAGTCACAAAAAGTTTCACGTAATCAACAAAATTGCCTTCAGTCATTTTGTTCTATAAACTATCTATAAGCTTTGTCAGACGTCCTGTAATTTGATCAATAGTCCCAATACCATTTATACTATAAAATTTATTTTGATTTTTATAATAAGTTTTTAGGGGAGACGTTTTTTTATTGTATTCTTTAAAACGATTACGGATTTTTGTTTCATCTTGATCATCAATTCTACCACTAGACTTTCCTCTATTCAAAAGACGTTTAACCAACTCATTGTCGTCGGCCTCTAAAGCTAACATGAAATTGATTTTAATATCTTTTCTAGTTAAAAAAGCATCTAAAGATTTAGCTTGAGATTCCGTTCTAGGAAACCCATCAAAAATAAAGCCTTTGGCTTGAGGATTTTTATCTACCTCTGCCTCAAGCATGTCAATTGTAACCTGATCAGGAACCAAATTGCCTTTATCCATGTATGATTTTGCTAGAATTCCTAGTGTAGTTTTTTCTGTTATGTTATTTCGAAATAAGTCTCCAGTTGAAATGTGAATCAAATTATATTTAATTTTTAAAAATTCTGCTTGAGTTCCTTTCCCTGCGCCAGGTTTTCCAAATAAAACAATATTAATCATTATTATATTTTGTTTAAAGATACCCATTTTAGGCGGCTTTTTTCCTTTCCAAAAAACTTATCCGTATTTTTGCTAAAAGTAAATGATGAGATTTTTTTCTGGACAACATACTATTGGAATACTGGGAGGCGGACAACTAGGAAAAATGCTCCTTAACGTTACCCGCCAGTGGGATATTCGAACAAAGGTAATGGACCCTAGTGATCAATCTCCTTGTAAAATTAGCTGTAATCAATTCGTTCAAGCAGACCTCATGGATTATGATGCAGTAATTAAATTCGGAGAAGATTTAGATATTCTAACAATTGAAATTGAAAATGTTAATACAGACGCATTAGTTGTTCTTGAAAATCGAGGAGTAAAAGTTTATCCCCAAGCTGCAGTTCTTAAAATCATCCAAAATAAATGTCGACAAAAAGAATTTTACATAAAGAATAAAATTCCTACTGCATCCTATCAGCTTTTTGAATCTAAGGAATTTTTAAAAGATGCTGTAGCTAGAGGATTTGTTTCATTTCCATTTGTTTGGAAATCTGAATCTATGGGCTATGATGGTTATGGTGTAAAAATTGTTCGGTCAAATCAAGATTTAGAAAATATTAATGAAGGTCCGTGTATGGCCGAAGACCTAGTTTCCATTGATAAAGAATTAGGGATTATCGTTTGCAGAAGTTATAAAGGGGAGACCCAAATTTACCCATGTGTGGAAATGGAATTTCATCCTGAGGCTAATCAAGTTGAATATGTTTTGAGCCCTGCACGAATTTCAAAATCAATAGCTGAAAAAGCTAAAAAAGTAGCTCTATCGGCATCAAAAGCTTTTAAACATGTTGGCTTATTGGCTGTAGAGTTGTTTTTAACTAAAGAAGGAGAAATATTGGTAAACGAAGTTGCTCCACGACCACATAATAGTGGTCACTACAGTATCGAGGCTTCCTATACTTCACAATTTGAACAGCATATTAGGGCTATTATGAATCTTCCCCTAGGAAGGACAGAAAATAAAGTTTCAGGGGTGATGGTCAATCTTGTTGGAAAAGAAGGATACAATGGACCTGTTCATTATAAAAATATTGAACATATTTTAGCAATTGAAGGGGTAAAACCTCATATTTACGGAAAAAAAGAAACTCGGCCGTTTAGAAAAATGGGACACATTACTATTATAAATAAAAATTTAGATGTGGCAAGAAAAATTGCAGAAGAGGTAAAAGAAACTATAGAAGTAATTTCAAAATAATATGGTAGAAATAGGAATAATTATGGGAAGTAAATCAGACCTTCCAATTATGAAAGAAGCAGTTGAAATTTTAGATACTTTAGGAATAACTTCTGAAGTAGATATAGTATCTGCACACCGAACCCCAGAAAAAATGATGTCTTACGGAATTCAAGCACATACGCGCGGTATTAAAGTAATTATTGCAGGTGCTGGCGGGGCAGCTCATCTTCCTGGCATGATTGCTGCCCTGAGTCCTCTTCCAGTTATAGGAGTTCCTATAAAATCTAGTAACTCTATCGATGGCTGGGATTCAATACTCTCGATTTTACAAATGCCCGGTGGGGTACCTGTAGCAACAGTAGCATTAAATGGAGCTAAAAATGCTGGGATTATAGCTGCTCAAATTTTAGGTGTTCAAAATGAAAAAATTCTAAAAAAAATCATAAACTATAAAAATACTCTTAAAGAAAAAGTTGTTCGAAGTAGTGAGCAGTTAAAAAAATAAAACATTGAATAATCCCTTACTTGATGCATTTCATACTGATTTTGAAGCAGCTCCCTTTTCCAAAATAAAAATAGAACAGTTTACACCAGCCATAAAAGAAGCTATTAAAGTTGGATTGAGTGAAATTGATACGATAATTAATCAAAAAGAAACTCCAAGCTTTAAAAATACAATAGAAGCTATGGATAATTGCGGATCTCTTTTGGGGAGAAATACTTCCTTGCTATTTAATCTAAATAGTGCAGAAACAAATGATGAGCTTCAACAAGTAGTTCAAGAAGTTGCGCCTTTACTTACCAAATTTCAGAATGACATTCGCTTAAATGAAGACTTATTTAAACGGATTCGATTTGTCTATGAGAATGAAGATCATAAAAAATTGAGTGTAGAGCAAGTCACACTTTTAGAAAAAGAGTATAAAGGATTTGTTCGTAATGGTGCTTTGTTAGACGAGGCTTCAAAGAATGAGTTAAGAAATATAGATGCTAAGTTGGCTCAATTAAGTTTAAGATTTGGAGAAAATATATTAGCTGATACTCAAAATTATAAACTTCATATTAAAGATGAGAAAAAACTTAAAGGGTTACCTGTCTCTGTAATTGAGATGGCAAAATTCAATGCAAAAAATAAAAATAAAAAAGGGTGGGTTTTTACGTTAGATTATCCTAGCTATGTTCCCTTAATTACATATGCTGAGGACAGAAATCTAAGAAAAAAAATATGTCTTGCTTTTTCAAAACGTGGCTTTCAAAAAAACGAAAATAACAATTCAAAAATTATATTAGAAATTATAACTCAAAGACAAAAGCGCTCAATACTGCTAGGCTACGATTCCCATGCAGATTTTGTTTTGGAGGAACGTATGGCTAAATCAATTAAAAATGTTAATGACTTTTTAGATGATTTAACTGAAAAAGCTAAACCCTTTGCAAAACAGGAATGGAAAGCAATGGAGTTATTTGCTAAAAAAAAATTAAATCTGAAAGAATTAGAAAAATGGGATTCTGCTTTTGTTTCTGAAAAATTAAAAGAAGCTGAACTTCAATTAAATGAGCAAGAGCTTAAGCCCTATTTTGAATTAGATCAAGTGTTAAATGGATTATTTGAAATAGTAAAAAAACTTTATGGAATAGAGTTTAAAGAAAATACAGAACTAGATGTATATCACTCTGAAGTTAAGGTCTTTGAAGTTTATAAAAATGATAACTTTTATGCATTACTATACACTGATTTTTTCCCAAGATCTGGTAAAAGGAGTGGTGCTTGGATGACCAGCTATCGGTCTCAAAAAAAAGATCAACGTCCTCATATTTCAATTGTATGTAATTTTTCAAGACCTACCGTAACACAACCTTCCCTTTTAACTTTTCAAGAAGTGACGACTTTATTTCATGAGTTTGGACATGCCCTACATGGAATATTAGCTAATACTAATTATAATGGATTAAGTGGAACAAATGTATATTGGGATTTTGTAGAGCTTCCAAGTCAGATAATGGAAAACTGGTGTTATGAACCTGAAGCCTTAAAGCTTTTTGCAAAACATTATCAAACTGAAGAGTTACTCCCCCAAAATTTAGTTGAAAAAATTAAAAAAGCAGCTCATTTTCAACAAGGGATTCAAACTTTAAGACAATTGAGCTTTAGTTATCTTGACATGTCTTATCACAATTCCAGCGCTTCTAATATTAAAGACGTAAAACTACACGAAAAGAAACAAGTTGAAAGTCTACAATTTACCAAAGATATCCCAGATAGTTGTATGAGTGCCAGCTTTTCTCATGTTTTTCAAGGAGGTTATGCAGCAGGATATTATAGTTATAAGTGGGCAGAAGTTTTAGATGCAGATGCGTTTGAATTGTTTATTGAAAAAGGTGTATTTGATTCTAAGACCGCTACAAGTTTTTTAGATAATATACTTTCTAAAGGTGGAACTGAGCATCCAATGGTTTTATATAAAAAGTTTAGAGGCAAAGAACCTGATACATCCGCTTTACTTAGAAGAGCAGGTTTAATAAAATCAAATGAATAAAGGGATATGTTCAAGAAAAACTACCAAGATAAGAAACCTCCTTTTAAATCGTATATTTTTTTAAATCCTTGAGATTTAAATACTTTTGAAGCTTTAGAACTTCTACCTCCCATTGCACAATAAAGAAGAACAGGCTTATTTTTATCTAATTTAGAAATTTTGTTAGCAAAATCAGTTGAATTGTAATCAATATTTTGAGCTTCTTCAATAAAACCCTTGCTATATTCCTCAGAAGTTCTAACATCTATTAATTGAACATCTTGATTCATCAAAACTTGAAATTCGTGTTTTTCCAACAATTTAATCTCAGACTTTTGATCAACACAAGCAAAGAATAAGATTATTAAAAAGAATTTTTTCATTACGCTTTTTTATTTCTTGATTATCATAAAATTAAGTAAATAAATAGAAACTTCCAGCCCAAAAAAAAGGAATGGACTCAACCCACAAACTACTTAAATATTTTGATTTATTTGGACAGGAAAGTTTTAATAAAAAAGCAAGAAGAATAAAGCTTGGAATAGAACTTAATGCCATAGGTGAAATAAAGTCAAAACAAATTATAGTAAAAATAGAATTCACAAACAAAAGGACATACCCTAAAGTCTTAGATTTAGAAACTCCTAATTTTTGAGGAATAGTATTTAGGCATGGAGAATCAGAATCCAAATCACGAATATCAAACGGTAAGATTGCAACATATATATATATGCCTTGGATTAATACTAACTGTATAAATAATCTAATCTCAAAAATTGTATTAGATAAGAAAGGAAGACAAACAGTGATTAATATCCAGGTTAATACAACCAAATAGACTTTCCATCCTTTAGTATTTCTTAAATTATTTAAATCTTTATTAAGAGGGAAGGTGTAAAGTAATACCAAAATTCCTCCTGTAACAACTATAATTTTTGACAAGATTGTTAATTGAATAAATAAGTAAAGACTCAATAACAAACACATTAATGATAGAAAGAAAATAACATAGGAAAAACCGTGATTTCTAATGTTCCATATTACAGGAAAAAACTTGATGAAATTATAGGCAAATAAAGCAATACAAAAAATAAATATTAACATTGATACAGATAACTCGTACTGACTCAAGCTTAAAGAAATTGAAGCTAATGAAACTACAGCTAAAGCCACGTGAATACTTGATTTTATATAAAAATCTAAAAATTTTAATACTGTTTTCTTCACGTGTAAATATCGAAAGTTTCTTGTATGCATCTAAATTTTTTATAAGTTATTTTTAAATCAAAAAAAGTAGACTAAAAAAATCAAAAGGAAAGTGTAATTTTAAACTTTAAAACATGACTATGAGAACCGATATGTTTCTGGGAAGACATTTAGGACCAAATGAAGACGAGATTAAAAAAATGTTGAATAAAATTGGAGCTTCTTCATTATCGGAATTACTTCAAGAAACCATTCCAGAGTCCATTAGGTTAGAAAAAACATTAGAACTACCGGATGGAATCAGTGAGTATGAGTTTTCTAAACATATCCATTTAATTGGAAAAGAAAATAAAGGCTTTGATACTTTTATAGGATTAGGTTATCATAGATCCATATTACCAGCTGTTATTCAAAGAAATATATTAGAGAATCCTGGATGGTATACAGCATATACCCCATATCAAGCCGAAATAGCTCAAGGAAGGCTAGAAGCTTTGTTTAATTTTCAAACAATGATTTGTGATTTAACGGGTATGGAACTTTCCAACGCTTCCCTTTTAGATGAAAGCACCTCAGCAGCCGAAGCTATGACAATGCTTTTTGGAGCTCGAACTAGAGAACAAAAAAATAATAAAGCATACCAATTTTTTGTAGATGAAAATATCTTACCCCAAACACTTTCTTTACTCAATACCCGGGCAAATCCTCTAGGAATTGATATTATTTCTGGAAACCCAGATAATTTTAACTATACTTCTAATTTCTTTGGTGCAATCTTTCAATATCCTGGAAAAAAAGGAAATATTCCAGACATAGATATCTGGATCAATAACGCAAAAAAACAAGGTTTATGTACAGTTGTTGCAGCCGATATTATGAGTTTAGTTGTTCTTGAAAGCCCGGGAAAGTTTGGTGCTGATGTAGTTGTAGGCACTACTCAAAGATTTGGAATTCCATTGGGGTACGGAGGGCCTCATGCTGCATTTTTTGCTACTCGAAATCGTTATAAGAGAAATATTCCTGGTCGAATTATTGGTCAAACTGTTGACTTAGATGGAAACTCTGCTCTGAGAATGGCGTTACAAACAAGGGAACAGCACATCAAAAGAGACCGTGCAACTTCAAATATATGTACTGCTCAAGTTTTACTTGCTGTTATGGCTGGAATGTATGCAGTTTACCATGGTCCAAAAGGATTAACATTTATTGCTGAAAAAATTCATAAAAACACATCCAAGCTAAATCAAAATTTAGAATCCCTTGGATTTATTCAAAATAACTCTAACTTCTTTGACACTCTTCAGATTAACATTCAATCTGATTCAATTAGAAGTCTTGCTGAAGCTAGTGAAATTAATTTTTATTATCCAGATGAAAATACCGTTTGTATTTCCTTAAACGAAACAACTTCTGAAAAAGATATTGTAAAAATCTCTTCTATCTTTGAATCTTATGCAAAAAAAACTGCTCAAAAAATTATTTCACCCCTATGTCATAAGCTTCCAGAAAAGCTTTTGAGGAAAAGCCCTTTTCTTGAACATACTGTTTTTAATTCTTTTCATTCAGAAACTGCATTAATGCGTTATATAAAATCATTAGAAAGAAAAGATTTAGCATTAAATCATTCGATGATTTCTCTTGGCTCATGTACTATGAAATTAAATGCTGCTTCGGAAATGCTACCCCTGAGTGATCCAAATTGGGGAAATATGCACCCATTTGTTCCTTTTAATCAAGCAGCAGGTTACAATATTATTCTTTCAGAACTTACAGATCAACTCAATAAAGTAACTGGTTTTGCTGCGACATCTTTACAACCAAATTCAGGAGCACAAGGAGAATATGCTGGCTTGATGGTAATTAGAGCCTATCACAATAACAATAATGAGTCTGGGCGAAACATTTGTTTGATTCCTGCATCAGCTCACGGAACTAATCCTGCTTCGGCTGTTATGGCAGGAATGAAAGTTGTTGTTACGGGAACAGACACGAAAGGGAATATTGACTGGGACGATATTCATGAAAAAGCTTTACTTCATAAAGAAAATCTTGCAGCATTGATGATAACATACCCCAGTACTCATGGCGTTTTTGAAATTAAAATTAAAGAAATCACAAAACTTATTCATGATTGTGGTGGACAGGTTTACATGGATGGAGCAAACATGAATGCTCAAGTGGGTTTAACAAGTCCCTCTGCAATTGGTGCTGATGTTTGTCACCTTAATCTTCATAAAACTTTTGCAATACCTCATGGTGGAGGCGGACCAGGAGTAGGACCAATTTGTGTTGCTGCTCATTTATCACCCTTTTTACCTGGGAATCCAATAATAAATACAGGGGGAACAAGTGCAATTACTTCTATCTCAGGAGCTCCTTTTGGTTCTGCTTTAGCCTGTTTGATCTCATATGGATATATTAAAATGCTTGGAGGTTCAGGTTTAAAAAAGTCGACAGAAATAGCAATTTTAAATGCAAATTATATTCAGAAACGTCTTGAAGGTGCATTTGATGTTCTTTACTCAGGAGAAAACGGACGATCAGCTCATGAACTTATCATCGACTGTAGAAAATATAAAGAACATGGTATCGAAGTTGTAGATATTGCAAAACGATTAATGGATTATGGTTTTCATGCTCCAACAGTTTCTTTTCCTGTTGCAGGAACTATGATGATTGAACCAACAGAAAGTGAAAATATTACCGAAATGGATCGCTTTTGTGAAGCAATGATATCAATTCGAATGGAAATTGATTCAGAGAATGAAAATGATCGTGAATTACTAAAGAACGCACCACATACCTTAGATATGGTAACTGCTGATAATTGGAATTTTCCCTACTCGCGTCAAAAAGCAGCATTTCCATTAGAGTTTGTTAATGAAAATAAATTTTGGCCTACAGTGAGAAGAGTCGATGAAGCCTATGGAGATCGTAATTTAGTATGTAGCTGTAACCCTATAGAATCCTATGTAGAGAGTTGATTTTCAAGTTATTATTGATATTGTCTTATTAATTTTTACTTGATTTTATATATTTAGACTTCGTATCACTTTTTATATAATTCAAGGTTCAATTTATTATTAAATTACTTTTGAAATCGTATATGAATATTAAAATCACAGGTACTGGGAGCAGCATTCCTAAAAACATTGAACTCAATTCAAGTTTTTTAAAGCATTCTTTTTATGATGCTAATGGTAATGTGATTGACAACTCAAATAAAGTTATTATAGAGAAGTTCAAGGCTATAACAGGTATTGAAAAGCGACGCTATATTAACGACGATCAAACTGTTGTTGACATAGCTATTGAAGCTGCAAAAAAAACAATTTTAGACGCCAAAATAGATCAAGAATCAATTGACTATATTATAGTTGCCCACAATGTTGGTGATATTACATTAAATTCAAATCAAGTCAATACATTACCAAGCTTAGCTTCGAAAATAAAAGCAGGACTTAATATAAAAAATTCAGACTGTGTGGCTTACGATATTCTTTTTGGATGTCCGGGATGGGTTGAAGGTGTTATTCAAGCAACTGCTTTCATAAAAGCTGGAATGGCAAAAAGGTGTTTAGTTCTAGGGGCAGACACGCTTTCGCGTGTACTAGATCATAGTGATCGTGACTCAATGATCTATGCCGATGGAGCAGGAGCATCAATGATTGAAGCTTCAAAAGGTAAAGGAGGAATTTTATCTCATAAAACTGTCACTTACACTTCCGAAGGGGAAGCAGATTTTATTTTTTACGGTCCTTCTAATGACAAAGGAAAAGGAACTAAATATATAAAAATGCATGGTCGAAAAGTTTATGAATTTGCGTTGAGCAAAGTCCCTTTAGCCCTAAAAAAATGTCTTGAAACTTCTGGTAAAAGTATTGATGATGTTAAAAAAATATTTATTCACCAGGCCAATTTAAAGATGGATGATGCAATCGTAAAACGTTTTTACAAACTCTATGGAAAAGCCATGCCCAATAATGTTTTACCTATGAATATTCAAGAATTTGGTAATAGTTCTGTTGCAACAGTTCCAACTTTATTTGATCTAGTTCTTAAGGAAAACTATGGGGGTCACGAACTCAAAACAGGTGATTTAATTCTATTTGCCTCGGTTGGCGCAGGAATGAATATTAATGCTATCACTTATTTGGTTTAAAAATAGAATCTAAATTCTATATTAAAAAATCTCTTTTTTATCTAAAATAGCTACCTTTGAGAGTGTATGAAATTCCTTTCAAACATCGGAAAATATTTCTTAATGATCCAAAGTGTTTTTGGAAAATTCACTAAATGGAATATTCTCAAACAACTAATTTTAAAAGATATTGATGTCCTAATCATCGGATCGATAGGGATAGTATCTTTCATTTCTTTTTTTGTTGGAGGTGTAGTTTCAATTCAAACAGCATTGAATCTTGAAAATCCTTTACTTCCTAAAAATTTAATTGCTTTTGCAACACGCCAATCAGTAATTTTAGAATTTGCTCCAACCTTTATTTCAATTATAATGGCGGGAAAAGTAGGATCATATATTACTTCTAGTATTGGAACTATGAGAGTTACTGAACAAATTGATGCATTAGAGGTTATGGGAATTAATACATACAATTACCTAGTTTTCCCAAAAATTATTGCATTATCACTATATCCTTTAGTAATTTGTGCTTCAATGTTCCTTGGCATTTTTGGAGGGTATATTGCATGTGTATACGGTGGGTGGACAAGTAGTGGTGAATTTATAGAGGGGATTCAACTAGATTTTATTCCTTTTCATGTAACTTATGCTTTTATAAAAACTGGGTTTTTCTCTTTTGTATTAGCCACAATTCCTTCATTTCATGGATATTTCATGACTGGTGGAGCTTTAGACGTCGGAAAAGCTAGTACAGTTTCATTCGTGTGGACTAGTGTTGTTATCATCTTATTAAATTATCTGTTAACTCAACTATTGCTAACCTAAATGATTAAAGTCAAAAATATAAGTAAAGCTTTTGACGGTATTAAAGTACTTAATCAAATATCGACTGTTTTTGACAAAGGAAAAACTAATTTAATTATTGGTCAAAGTGGATCTGGAAAAACAGTTTTTATAAAGTGTCTTCTAGGACTCATTGAGTGTGATTCAGGATATATTGAATTTGATAATAAAGCTTTTAATACAATGAGTATAAAAGAACGTTCTATTCTTAGACAAGAAGTTGGGATGGTCTTTCAAGGTAGTGCACTTTTTGATTCTATGACAGTAGAGGAAAACATAATGTTTCCTATGCATATGTTTACTAATAAGGATGAAAGTGAAGTTCGTGATCAAGCTAATATGGTTATTAAAAGAGTAAATCTTATTAATGCAAATGAAAAATATCCAGATGAAATTTCGGGAGGTATGAAAAAACGTGTTGCTATTGCACGTGCTATTGTGATGAATCCAAAATATTTGTTTTGTGACGAACCCAACTCAGGTTTAGATCCAAAAACAGCTATTCTAATTGATAACTTGATTCAAGAAATTACAGAAGAATATAATATCACAACCGTAATTAATACTCATGACATGAACTCCGTTATGGAAATTGGTAAGAAAATCGTATTTCTCCAGAATGGCAAAAAAGCCTGGGAAGGAACTAAAGAGGATATTTTCAATACTGACAATAAAGCAGTTTCTAATTTTGTCTATTCGTCAGATCTTTTCAAAAAAGTAAGAGAGGTATATCTTAAAACCTAATAATAAATTGGTTTTACTTCTGATTGAGGACTAAAAAGATAGATTTTACCTGTTGATTTTTCTCTACATTCAAAAAGTGTCCTTCGTTTTTTTAACTTAATAAAAACACGGTCATTTTCTAAGGCAAAATGTTTTCCGTCTTTCAATTGATAAATTGATGTTTTAGAACTTGAAGGATCAAACTGTCGTAAAGCAATTATTAATTTAAAATCACGATCTGTACTTGCCTTTGGATTTTTCATATGATTAGCTAATAATCCACAAATTGGCTCAGGAAAAATGTCTGGATTTAAAAAAGGAATCAAAATCTCACGATAAATTGATTTCCACTCTAAACCATGAGGTTTAACTTTATAAGGATATAACTGCAAAACTTTAAAGTGAGCTAACTCATGGAGTAGAGTAATTAAAAAACGATAGGGATTAGATGTATTATTAACTGTGATTAACGAAGTTCCGTTAGTATATCGTCTAAAATCTCCATGTTTTGTTTTTCTTTTTTTAGTAATCTTAATAGCTACATTAGAAGCCTGTAAAATTTTTTTTATTTGATATTTTGAACTTTCGGGAATTAAGGATAGTAATTGCTTCATTTTCACTAAGGAGTAGAAGAAGAAATGGGTAGAATTTTTCCATTATAGTACTTTTGGCCGGTTATGGCGAAATCTAGTATATAGGAAGCCATTTTTTCAGCGGAAATTGGAGCTTTTAATCCAGGAAAAGCCTCTTCTAACATTTCTGTTTGTACGGCACCTAATGCTAACGAATTAAAGACAGGTCCAGTCTCTTTATATTCCTCTGCTAATAATTCTGTTAAAATATTTACGGCACCTTTACTGCTACTGTAAGCAGACAAACCTGGGAATTTTACACTTCCATCTATTCCTCCCATACTACTAATATTAATAACATGACCTTTGGTTGAGATTTGAGGAAGAAGCATCCTTGTAATTGATGCTAAACCAAAAAGATTTACTTGATATATAGCTTCAAACTCAGCTTTAGTAGTGTCAGAAAAGGGTTTATTTAAAAAAGCACCAGCATTATTAACTAAGGCATCGATAGTAACTTCCTCTTTTTTAAGCTCCAAAATAAAATTTGAAAGTGACATTTCATCAGAAATATCTATTGATATCGGATAAACAAAATTTGTGAAATCAAGATTTTTTATATTTCGAGATAGTGCATAAACTTTATATTCTTTTTTTTCTGCAAGCTTTACTATTTCAAAACCTATACCCCGTCCTGCTCCGGTAATTACAATTGTTTTTGACATGAATTATATATAAGTGAAATCAATGTTGTCTCCTAAAGAACCATAGTCAAGGGATTCTCTATATATTCCCGTAGCGTTTGAAGAAACTTGGCTCCTGTAGCTCCGTCGACCACACGATGATCACTAGCTAAGGTTAACTTCACAGTATTTCCTATAACAATATTTCCGTTTTTTACCACAGGTTTTTGAATAATAGCTCCAACAGATAAGATAGCACTATTTGGTTGATTTACAATAGATGTAAACTCTTGAATTCCAAACATTCCTAAATTAGAAACAGTAAATGTACTTCCTTCCATTTCATCAGGTTTTAATTTTTTTTCACGAGCCCTTAATGCAAAGTCCTTAACTAAAGCTCCAATTTGTGGAAGTGTTTGTTCGTTCGTAAACTTTACTACAGGGACAACTAATCCATCCTCAACTGCTACTGCTACGCCTACATGAACATGATGATGTTGCGTAATCTGATGATCCTCCCATTTAGAATTTACTTGAGGATGTGTTTTCAATGAAAGAGCTACAGCTTTTACAACAATATCATTAAAGGAAATTTTAGTATCAGGAATGGAATTGTATTGATTTCTAAAATCAACAGCATTGTCCATATCAAATTCAACACCAAGATAGTAATGTGGTGCTGAAAATTTTGATTCTGAAAGACGTTTAGCAATAGTCTTTCGCATTTGGGAATTTGCAATTTCAGTAATAGATTCTAATCCTTTTGGAGCGGAAGGCTGACTAATTACTCCCGATATTTGTTGGAAATTATCAATGTCCCTTTTAATAATCCTTCCTAAATCACCAGAGCCTTCAATAATTCTTAAATCAATTCCTTTTTCCATAGCTAATTTCTTAGCTAAAGGCGAAGCAATAATACGCTCATTTTTGGGTAAAAATTGAGGAGCACTAGCGGTCATAACATTTTTAACTAAAGGAACATCATCTCTTTTTTGGAGAATTGATTTATCCTCAGAAGGCTTTATATCTTCTTTTACATCGCTCGAATTAGAAATACTGGATAAAGATGAAAGGACTTTATCTACATCAGTTCCCTCTTTTCCTATAATAGCTAAAAGACTATCTACGGAAGCAGATTGACCCTCGTTTAATCCAATGTGCAATAATGTTCCCTGATAAAAGGATTCAAATTCCATAGTTGCTTTATCAGTTTCAATTTCAGCTAAAATATCACCTTCGTTAACTTTATCTCCAACACTTTTATTCCATTTAGCTACAGTACCCTCCTCCATGGTATCACTAAGGCGAGGCATGGTTATTATTTCTACACCTTCAGAAATAGTTTTAACTTCATTTATTTCTTCAACTTCTTTAGTAACTTCATTTTTTGTTTTCTCTATTGGGGTTTCTAATTTGGATCCAGAAATTAGATCTGATATATCTTCACCTTTTTCCCCAATAATAGCCAAAAGAGTATCTACTGGGGCATTACCTCCTTCCTCAATTCCTATATAAAGAAGTTCTCCTTCATTAAAAGATTCAAACTCCATTGTTGCTTTATCGGTTTCTATCTCAGCTAAAATATCTCCTTCATTAATTTGATCTCCAACTTTCTTAAACCACTTTGCTACAGTTCCTTCTTCCATAGTATCACTCAACCGCGGCATGTTTATTATCTCTGCCATTAACTACATTTTATGTTTTAAAAATGGATAATCTTCTTGCTCATAAACTGCATCATACATCAAACTTGGATCTGGGTAAGGTGAAGATTCAGCAAATTTTTCACATTCGATTACTCTTTCTTTTATAGATAAACCGATTTCATCAAGATGTTTTTGTGATGCATATTTTTTTGACAAAATCATATCTTTTACTTGAGTAATTGGATCGATTTTTCGATATTCTTCAACCTCATCTTTAGTTCTATATTGTTGCGCATCAGACATAGAATGACCACGATATCTGTAAGTATTCATTTCTATGAATGATGGTCCTCCTCCTTTTCTAGCGAGAGTGATTGCCTTATACATTGTTTTTGCAACAGCTGAGGGATTCATGCCATCACAAGGCTCACATGGCATGTCGTATCCTAACCCCAATTTCCAAATTTCTTGATGAGAAGCAGTTCTTGCAACAGAGGTACCCATTGCATAACCATTATTTTCAACTACAAAAACAACTGGTAATTGCCAAAGTGTCGCCAAATTTAAGGTTTCGTGAAGAGAGCCTTGACGTACAGCTCCATCACCCATAAAACACAATGTAACATTATCACGGTCAAAATATTTATCTCCAAATGCCATGCCTGCTCCAAGAGGAATTTGACCTCCTACAATTCCATGACCTCCATGAAACTTATATTCTTTTGAAAAAATATGCATTGAACCACCAAGACCTTGGGATGTACCAGTAGCTTTTCCGTATAATTCGGCCATCACTCTTTTTGGATCCACTCCCATCCCAATTGGCTGAACGTGATTTCTGTATGCTGTAATCATTCGGTCTTTACCAATTTCCATAGCATGAAGCGAACCAGCTAATACGGCCTCTTGACCATTATATAGATGTAAAAATCCCCTGACTTTCTGTTGAATGTATACTGCCGCTAGCTTATCTTCGAACTTTCTCCAAAAAAGCATATTAGTATACCAATTCAGATAAGTTTCTTTTGTTATTTTCTTCATAAAAACCTAATGACTATTACGATAATAGTCTTCAAAATTACTCATTTCTCTTCTATATTCAGTTAATATTTAAGCTAATTCTTGGATACATTACAAACTATTTTCGCTATCATAATTTATAGTTGACTGGGATGAAGACTGGTCAAGATTCATTGATAAAGAAAATCGAATGGTGTTTTCCAATGGATTTCTAACTCTAGATGTTGAAAACAAATAAGAAATATCTATATCAATAAAATTCAAATTAAATCCAGCTCCCATGGTTAAGTAGCGTCTTGAACCTTTTTCTATACTTTCATTAAAATAACCTGTTCTAATTAAGAAAGCCCCTTGGAAACTGTACTCCAACCCCAATGCAATTGTTATTTCACTTAACTCTTCAGATAATCCATTTGGGGAATCAGTAAATGATTTAAAAATACCACTAAAAAAGTCAATATCAGGTTGACCATAACCTATTATGTTTTGGTTTTTGTCATATACAGCAACTGGAGTAGGGACTAACAGCTTACTAAATTCAGAATATAGACCTATGCTATTGTTTTCATCAATAAATAGTTCTAAGCCAGCACCCGTTCTCAAATTAGTTGGAATAAAACTTTTTTGTTCACCTGAATCATAATTAAGTTTAGGTCCAATATTTGAAATATTCAAGCCCGATCTAAAAACTGCTTTTTTAGAGCTTAAATCAAAAACTTCGCTTTTGTAAAAAGCCGCAATATCTACTCCTAATGTACTAGCTGATGAATTGTCTGAATTAGCAGCTATTTTAAGATCAGAAAAAATAAATCTACCCGCTACAGCCATAGAAAATTCAGGATTTAATTTAAGAGAATAAGATAAATCTAAAGTTAACTCTGAAGGACGCTCCATTCCTTGATCTATAATTGAGCCTCCAATAAAGTCGTTAAATTGGATGTCACCTAGGCTAAAATAACGTAAACTAGTTGCCCAAGAACTTCTTTCATCAACTTTGTTATAATAGGTAATATTACCCAAAAAAATATCATCAACTAATTTACTTAGATATGGAGTATAACTCAATCCAAATCCTTTTTTATTAGAAGAAAAAACATATTTAGCTGGATTCCAATATTGAGAATAATTATCTACTGAGGTAGCAACACCTAGATCACCCATTCCAGCTGCTCTAGCATCAGCGGTGATCAACAAAAAAGGCACACCAGTTGTGATTACCCGATTTGAATTTTGAGCAAAAGAAAGAAGTGTACCTAAAACAAAATTAATTGTAAAGAAAGTAAACGCTCGCATGATTTGATAATCTTTCAATTCAAACGTTTATTTTTAAAAAATCTTATACCATTATTAAATATTTAAGTGTTTTAAGATTATTGAGCAATATTTGAGTAATACAAACGTTTGTTAATACAAAATATATTAAATCCGAAGTTGCAATATCAGCTAAAATCTATTATTCGTATATTGCATTATGTTTATTGAATTAATAACAAACTATATGAAAGTGAGTAACTTAAAATTATTTTCAATCATATTTATTGGAGTGCTCATCTTTTCCGCTTGTGGTGGAGGTAGTAATGCATCTCGTGGTACAGGTTGGGATATAAATTCTAAAAAAGGTGGATTTCAGTATAATACTGATTTTGATGACCAAGAAACAGGACCAGGTTTAGTATTTATTGAAGGTGGTACCTTTACAAAAGGTCAAGTTCAAGATGATGTTATGAGAGATTGGAACAACTCACCCTCTAAACAACATGTTATGTCATTTTATATCGACGAAACTGAAGTTACTAATATGATGTACATGGAATACCTTGACTGGTTAGAATTTGTTTTTCCAACAAACGAAACTCGTTATCGCCAAATTTACGAAGGAGCTCTTCCTGACACTCTTGTTTGGAGAAATCAATTAGGATATGTTGAAGAACTAACTGCTAATTATTTACGCCATCCGGCATATGCTGAATATCCTGTAGTCGGAGTAAATTGGCTTCAAGCAGTTCAATATGCCGAATGGAGAACCGATCGTGTAAATGAATTTATTTTAGAGAGAGAATCTTTTGTTCAAAAAGATGTTCGCTATAACGAGGTTGGTACTAATAGCACATTCAATACACAAGCATACTTAAAAAGACCTGAGACAACTTATGGTAATAAAATGGACACATTAGCTGGTAAAAACTCGGAAGAAAAGAAAGGGGATTCAATAGTAAAAGTATATGCAGGTGTTGAAAAAGGAATTCTCCTACCCTCATATAGACTTCCTACAGAGGCAGAATGGGAATACGCTGCTTTATCATTAGTTGGAGATAGAGAATACAATAATTATCGTGGAAAGAAAAAATACCCTTGGTCTGGAGAATACACCAGATCTAGTGATAGACGTACTGAAGGTGATCAGCTAGCAAATTTTAAATTAGGGAAAGGAGATTACGGAGGAATTGCTGGATGGTCTGATGACGGTGCTGACATCACCATACAGGTAAAACAATACCCTCCAAATGATTTTGGTATTTTCGACATGGCTGGAAATGTTTCCGAATGGGTATCTGACGTATACAGGCCTATTGTTGACGATGAAGCAAGTGACTTCAATTATTATCGCGGTAATATATATACAAAAACTTTAATAGGAGAAGACGGTAAAGCACAAATAGTGGCAGCAGATGAGCTTGTATTTGATACACTTCCAAATGGAAAAGTATTACTCAAACGTTTACCCGGTGAACTTGAAGAAATTGCCATTGATGAAAATGAAACTTTTTTACGCCAAAATTTTTCAGAGAGTGACAATCGAAATTTTAGAGATGGAGATACTGAGTCTTCTAGGAATTTTGCAGCAGGAAAAAGAGATTTAGACGATAGTTCCAAACCAGAAACAACCCAAATGTACGATGCTCCTACCCCTCCTAAAATCGTAGATGGCATTCGAGAATATGACAAGAATTCTAAAAGAACTACGCTAATTACTGATGAAGTACGTGTTTACAAAGGAGGTTCTTGGAAAGATCGTGCTTACTGGCTAGATCCTGCACAAAGAAGATATTTACCTCAATATATAGCTACGGACTACATCGGGTTTAGGTGCGCTATGTCACGCTTAGGATCTAAAAGTCAAGTCAAGAAAAGTGCTCGTCACAAAAGACGCGGTTAAAACTAAAGAATCAAGCATCTTTCATAAGATGCTTTTTTTTTACCATGGAGATACAAAAACTTTATAGCATCTTTTTAAATTCAAAGGGAGTTTCAACTGACACTAGAACTCTGCAAAAAGGGACACTATTTTTTGCATTAAGTGGACCTAATTTTGATGGTAACCAATATGCTGAAAATGCAATAGAAAAAGGGGCTTCTTTTGTAGTTGTCGATAAACTCGAATCAATTGAATTAAATTCTCAAGTTATTTTTGTAAAAAACACTCTTAGTGTTCTTCAGAAATTAGCTACTCATCATAGAAAAATATTAAATATTCCAATTATTGCTATTACAGGAAGCAATGGTAAGACAACTACTAAAGAATTGATTCGTGAAGTTCTTTCTAAAAAATTTAATGTTCTTGCTACAAAAGGAAATTTTAACAATCACATTGGCGTTCCTTTGACTCTCCTTAAATTAACCAAAAAACATGAAATTGGAATAATCGAGATGGGAGCTAATCATTTAAGTGAAATACAATTACTAAGTGATATTTCTCTTCCCAATTGGGGGTATATTACAAATTTTGGAAAAGCTCATCTTGAAGGTTTTGGGGGTAAAGAGGGAGTAATACAAGGAAAATCTGAATTATACAAACATCTTGTCCTCAATGACGGCCAAATTCTAATCAATGGTAATGATCCTGAACAAGTAAAACAAACCAGAAACCAAAAAGTAATTCAATTTGGTAGTCAAGAAATTCATGATTTTAAAATAAATTTTATTTCAAAAAATAGTGGAATTCAACTCGAATTCCAAGGACTAAATTTTAAAAGTCCTCTACATGGAGATTATAATTTGACCAATATTGCAGCATCAATTGCTTTTGGAGTAATCTTTAAGGTTAAATTAATTAATATTCAAAATGCTATTGCAGAGTATCAGTCAGAAAATAATCGTTCCCAAAAGTTGAAAATTGATAATGTTGAATACGTTTTAGATGCTTACAATGCAAATCCAAGTAGTATGGAAGCTGCTTTAAAAGCTTTTGCAGAAAATAAATCTAATTCTAAAACAGTTATTTTAGGCGATATGCTAGAATTGGGAATTTATAGTAAAGAAGAACATGAAAATGCACTAAAGCTTTGTCTTGAATATAAATTTAACAATATTTTTACTATAGGGAATCATTTTAATACTACATCAGTTGAAGCTAAGGAGATAATTAAATTTGAAAGAATAGAGGTATTTAAAAAATATTTAAAAAAACAAAATATTCTATTTGATTTTGTCTTAATCAAAGGTTCGCGTGCTCTCGAATTAGAGGGTTTGATCCCTTTTTTAAAATCAAAATAATTTCAATGTATAGAGGATTCCTTATTCTGGTGATATCAATACTTTTTTTAAAATGTGAGAAGTCTGATGATCGGTGTGGAATTATTATTCAAAAGGTAGAGATACAGACAACATTGTATTTTGTTTTGCAAACAGATGAATATATAAATTATTACAATAATCCTGGCCAGCCAAATCTTCCTGATGATGGAGTAAGGCAAGGTATTGTTACAAGAGAAGCTTACGATAAATTTGAAATTGGTGAGGAGTATTGTTCTGAAATATGAACTCTTATTTTATGTTTGCCCCTTGTATTATTTCATTTACAACCTCTGGATTAAGAAGTGTAGAGGTATCTCCTAAATTAGTAACATCTTTACTAGCTACCTTTCTCAATATTCGACGCATTATTTTTCCTGATCTAGTTTTAGGTAATCCAGAAACTATTTGTACTTGATCAGGTTTTGCAATAGGGCCAATAATTTTTCGAACTGTATCTTTTATTTCCTCAATCAAACTCTCCTGTGATCGACCTTCCATATCACAAATTACATATGCATAAATTCCCTGTCCTTTTATTTCATGGGGATAACCTACCACGGCTGACTCGATTACTTTAGGATGCTCGTTAATAGCATTTTCAACTTCAGCTGTCCCCATACGATGGCCTGATACATTCATCACATCATCAACTCGTCCAAGTATTCGCAAGTAACCATCGTGATCTCGTTTTGCACCATCTCCTGTAAAATACATTCCAGGATAAGTGGAAAAATAAGTATCCTTACAGCGTTTATGGTCACCATATGTAGTTCTAATCATAGAGGGCCAAGGAAACTTGATACAAAGATTCCCCTCTACATTATTTCCAACCAATTCATTTCCTTCAGCGTCTAAAATAATTGGCTGTATTCCAGGCAATGGCAAAGAGGCGTGTGCTGGTTTATTGGGAGTAATCCCAGCCAAAGCTGAAATCATTATACCGCCAGTTTCTGTCTGCCACCAAGTATCAACCAAAGGACAATTCCCTTTTCCAATATGGTCATGATACCAATGCCAAGCTTCTTCATTAATTGGTTCACCAACAGACCCAATGACCTTCAAGGAACTTAAATCGTATGGTTCTAAGGGCTCCAAACCATGAGCTTGAAGTGCTCGAATCGCTGTAGGTGCAGTATAAAATTGATTTACTTTATACTTATCTATAATTTCCCAAAAACGTCCAGGATGAGGATAGGTAGGAACTCCCTCGA
>Ga0228630_1000027_pt1 | contig 80214 bp, 84 predicted proteins | sample 37DmetaG_FD_183038 | JGI IMG/M metagenome (GOLD analysis project Ga0228630, IMG submission 183038) | Seawater microbial communities from Monterey Bay, California, United States - 37D | ecosystem: Environmental > Aquatic > Marine > Coastal | place: USA: California | collected 2016-10-25 | reverse complement strand
ATGCTTTTTAATCACCAAAATAGGGTAGAAAAGATAGGTCTAGGTGGTGCAATTTTAAATCTGAATCTACAGTCGAGACTTTTGATGTTTATGGGTAATCTAACTCAAAGTATACTTCCATTTATATGGATATATACTTTTTTTGCTTATGTAATTATGCCTTATAAAAACCATAGAAAGTCTAGAGCATTCTTCATCAATGAAGCTAAAAAATTATCTCAAAAAGAATTTAAACGTTGGTATAATTTGACGGATTCTATATTGCCTTTACTTGAAAAAATAAGAGTATTTGAAGTCAAAACACCTATTTTATATCTTATGGGTGAGCAAGATTATATGTTTTTGCCTTTTGTAAAAAAAATGGTAAGTAATCATAAATCTTCATCGCTTATTACTATAATAGACTCTGGACATGTAGTAAATATTGATCAATCAGAACAATTTAATACATCTCTGCTCTCCCATCTATTAATGGACTAATTGAATATTACGGTTTTGTTATTGTATACCATAATCTTCCGATCGCAATGTTGTTTTAAGGCACGTAATAAGACTATTCTTTCTAAATCTTGACCCTTTAATATAAAATCATTTACCTCGTGTTCATGTGAAACTCTCACTATGTCTTGTTCAATTATTGGACCTGCATCAAGTTCTTCTGTAACATAGTGACTGGTAGCCCCTATGATTTTAACTCCACGGTCAAAGGCTGAGTGATATGGTTTTGCACCAGGAAAAGCAGGTAAAAAAGAATGATGAATATTTATTATTCGATTCGGATAGGAGTCCAAAAGACGATTTGATACAATCTGCATGTATCTTGCCAAAACAATACAGTCTACATTATTCTTTTTTAATAATTCAAGCTGTTTTTTTTCTGCTTCAGCTTTATTGTCCCTTTCAACAGGGACGTAGTAAAAAGGAACATTAAATTGTTTTGCTATAAGATTCAAATCTTTATGATTGCTTAATATAAAGGGTATTTTACAGGCTAATTTTCCAGAACGCTGTTGTGATAAAATATCATATAAACAGTGATCGTATTTAGATACAAATACGGCCATATTTGGTATATTTTCAGCTAAATAAAAGGAGCATTTTAGAGTATAGTGTTCTCCTATTTTAAGATTAAAAGAGTCTTTAAAATCTTCGAATGAAGTTTTATTAAATTCACTTTCTATTACAACTCGCATAAAAAAACTTTTATGTATCCGATCAACGTATTGGTCGATATAGATAATATTTCCGTTATTTTTATGGATAAATTGGGTTACATCTGCTATTATTCCCTTCTGATCGGGACAATGCATTAATAAAGTAAGTCTTTTCAAAATTTTATTTATTTTCCTGGTTGTGAAATTTTAAACATCTCTTCTTTTTTAGCTTTTTCAACCATTTCCTTTACTTCTAGAAGAAGCTTTTTAGAATCATATACCACTCCCTGACGAATTGTATATTTTACTCCACCTACTCGAACCACTTCGTTTTCTTCTGTAAGCTTTATAGCACCTGTTCCATAAAGAACCTTAAAATTCTTAAGTGGGTTTTCTTCGACAATCACAAAATCAGCACTTTTCCCAATTTCTATTGACCCTGTTTGATCATCTATTCCAAGTGCCTCAGCTCCATTAAGGGTGGCTGATCGAATTATTTCTAGAGGGTGAAAGCCTGCTTCTCTTAACATTTCCATTTCTCGGATATAAGCAAATCCATATAATTGAAAAATAAAGCCAGAATCAGATCCTGTAGCAACCCTTCCACCTCTATTTTTATACTCATTAATAAATGTCATCCAAAGTCTAAAGTTTTCCTTCCACAATACCTCCTCTTCAGTGCCCCAAAAATGCCAATAAGAACCATGAGAAATTTTACTTGGTTGATAAAAACGCCAAAGTGATGGTAAAGTATAATCTTCGTGCCACTCAGCCCTTCTAGCTCGATGAAGATCTCTACTTGCTTCATATATATTGAATGTTGGAACCATCGTAAAATCTAAGTCAATCATCTCGTTCATTACATTATTCCAGTGATCTGAATATGGTGGTGCCGCCTGTTTCCAAAGTTTCCCCGCTTCTCCAAAGCGATGCTGTTCATTTTGATAATTGTAGTCTAGCGGATAGTTTTGAACTGTACGATCTTCAAATAGAGCTTCAGGTAAACCGTACCAGTGCTCTAGTGTTGTTAGTCCTGCACGTGCTGAATGTAATGCATTCCATCGAGCAACACTCATCTGAGCATGATGACAGGCGGAACGTAAACCTAATTTTTTATTTTCATCTAAAGCTGCAGTCATAATATGAGGTTCGGCTCCAAAAAACTTGATGCCATCTGCACCATTTTTTGCATTTTGGCGAACCCATTCACGAGCTTGTTCTTGACTGTTTATTGGTTTTTTACTTCCCTGACCAAAACCAGTATAAGCTAAAATTCTAGGAGCAATAATTTCATTTTTAGCACTTCGCTTTTTTAAGTCAACAGCGTATTCTACACCTCGTCCACTTGGCTCACGCACAGTTGTAACTCCATGAGCTAACCAAAGCTTAAATACATATTCCCAATCTGCCCCTTGAGAAATACCCCCTATGTGACCATGCATATCAATGAACCCTGGTAAAACATACATTCCTGTTGCATTAATTTCTTTACCTCCAACTCTTAATTTAGGTCTTTCATTTTCATCTATTGGTACTCCTGGATAACCAATAACACTTATTCCTGTAATTCTATCATTTTCTACAGTAATATCAACTGGACTAATCGGTGGAGCCCCGTTCCCATTTATTAGTGTAGCTCCACGAATAATTAATTGATTGTAGGGTCCTTTAGTTGTCGAATTATTTTTGTTTTGTGCTAATGAAATTGATGAAATAGTAAATATCAAAAGGCAAATAATAAAACGCATAAAAGAAATTTTACTCAAAAATAGCTAAAAAAAACCTCCCACGTTTGTGGGAGGTGAGATTCCTATAATTGAATATTAATTAGTGTTGATTTAATCGGAAATCTGCATAAGCATCCATTCCATGTTCCGAAAGGTCAAGACCCTTAATCTCCTCTTCTTTATCTACACGTAGTCCGATGGTTTTTTTAATAATGATGAGTATTATAAATGCAGTAACAACTGAAAATGCACCAACTATACCAACACCTATTAGTTGAGTAATAAATTGATCTATTCCAGCCATTTCGCCAAAAATACCTACGGCTAGTGTTCCCCAAATACCACAAATTAAGTGAACAGCAATTGCTCCAACAGGATCATCCAATTTTAATTTATCAATAAAAGAAATACCAAAAACAATGATTACACCAGCAATAGTTCCTATAAAAATAGCGTCCATAGGACTCATTTGATCTGCGCCAGCTGTGATACCAACAAGTCCTCCTAAGACGCCATTCATAAACATAGTTAGGTCAAAATTTTTGTATAATAGATTAGAAACAATACTTGAAGATATTCCTCCAGCAGCAGCAGCTAAGCATGTAGTTACTAATGTTAGAGAAGTTAATTCAGGGTCAGCTGATAATACAGAACCACCATTAAAGCCGAACCAACCTAACCATAGAATTAATACACCTGCAGCAGCGAGTGGAATGTTGTGTCCAGGGATTGCTTTAGGTTTTCCATCAGGGCTAAATTTCCCAATACGTGCCCCCAGAAGATATACCGCAATAAGTGCAGCCCACCCTCCTACAGAATGAACAAGTGTTGAGCCAGCAAAGTCATAAAAACCCCACTGATCTAGAAATCCACCACCCCACTTCCAGGATCCAATAATTGGATATACCAATCCAACATATAAAATAGTAAATAGCATAAAACTATTTAGTTTAATACGCTCAGCAACAGCACCTGAAACAATAGTAGCTGCTGTAGCAGCAAACATTCCTTGAAAAAGAAAATCAGTCCACCAGGTGTAGCCAGAATCAGCATATGCAGAGGTCATACCCCCATCAGGTGCTTCTATTCCAAACCCGGCGAATTTTAAAAAACCGGAAGCACCCTCTTCAAATCCAGGATACATTAAGTTAAAACCACCTATTGCATATAATAATAACCCTGCGGTGATAACAAAGAAATTTTTAAATAAAATATTTACTGTATTTTTTTGACGTGTTAATCCAATCTCTAAAAAAGAGAATCCTAAATGCATAAAGAATACAAGTGCTGTACAGATCATCATCCATACATTATTAGCGGTAAAAAGTGCAGTACTTTCCATAATTATAAGTTTTTGTGTTTTTAGTTAAGTGAATCTCCTCCATTTTCGCCTGTTCTTATTCGATAGGCATCTTCGATTGGGGTAATGAAAATCTTTCCATCACCAACTTTATCAGTTGCAGCTGATTTAATAATAGCTTCAACTGTAGATTTTACAAAGGCATCATTAACCACAATGGATAAAAATCGTCTTTGAATTTCTGAGGTACTATAACTAATTCCACGATAAACATGGCCCTCTTTTTCATTCCCAACCCCTGTTACATCCCAATAGCTGAAAAAGTTAACTTCAACATTATGTAAGGCTGTTTTCACTAAATCAAATTTTGATTTTCGTATAATTGCTTCTATTTTTTTCATCTTTTCATTTGTTTGTTTGTTTATATAGAAAAAAGCCTTCCAAATATTTTCTGGAAGGCTTTTGTTTTAAATTAGGATTTTATTCTCTTTTTCTTTTTCCTGCATAAGCTATAGCTCCATGTTCAGAAAGATCTAATCCTTCGAGTTCTTCTTTTTCACTTACTCTTAATCCCATTGTAAGTTTCAAAATACTAAATACAATGAAGGAAGTAACAATAGCCCAAACCATGTAAGCTAAAGCACCAATCAGCTGAGAAACAAATTGAGCTCCACCGCCTCCATTAAAAAGTCCTATTCCCGTATCGCCATCAATTCCCCAAAGTCCAATAACAATTGTACCCCAGAAACCTGCAACACCATGTACAGATACAGCTCCGATAGCATCGTCAATTTTTAATTTCTTTTCAATTAATTCTATTGAAAAAACAACTATAATACCACCTACTAGACCTGCAATTAAAGCTCCACCAGGAGTCATATTACCACAACCGGCAGTAATACTAACAAGGCCTGCCAATGCCCCATTAAGAGTATGAGCAATATTTGGTTTTCCGAAATAAATCCAAGTAGTGAAGAGTGCTCCTAGAGCACCAGCTGCAGCAGCTAAATTAGTTACAAGTACCACTGTTGATGCTCCTACAGCATCATCACCACCCCAGGCTAACTGTGAACCACCGTTGAATCCAAACCAACCTAACCAAAGAATAAACACACCAAGTGTAGCTAAAATTTGATTGTGGCCAGCAATAGGCATAACTTTTCCATCGACAAATTTACCAGTTCTTGGACCGACCATATATGCGGCAACTAATGCAGCAAAACCTCCAACACCGTGAACGATTGATGATCCAGCAAAATCAATAAAACCTAATTCTGTTAACCATCCTGATCCTTGCCACTGCCATCCTCCAGATATTGGATAAATAATAGCTGTCATAATAAGTGTAAATACTACATAAGTCTCAAATTTTGTTCTACCCGCTATTGCACCTGAAACAATTGTGGCTGCAGTTGCTGCAAACATTGTTTGAAAGAAAAGGTCAGCTCCTTCTCCTTGAAAGAGTCCACTCCAGAAAAACCATCCGTTAGAAGTATCGCCATACATTAGCGAGTATCCAACAAGCCAGTATGTAATAGACCCAACGCTAATGTCAAGTAAATTCTTCATTGCAATATTAACTGCATTTTTTGATTGAGTCATACCTGCCTCAACAAGTGTAAATCCAGCTTGCATAAAGAAAACTAGAATACCGGACAATAGCATCCAAAGCATTCCCATATCACCTTCTATAGCTGCAGTATCTTGAATAATTAAAGGCAAGTTTATAGATAAATAATTGATCATAATTTCCTAGTTTATTTTGTTAAAATGTATAAATCATTGCCATAACAAATGAAGCTAAGCTTTCAGATGTTTCAGTAGGAGAAATTGCAAAAATTTCAGAAGATGCTGAGTCTAATCTTAATTCAGGTTTGAACATGAAGTTTCCTGAAGTAAAGCTTCCAGTAAGTGTTAATGAGAAATTATCAGCATCACCGTCAGATACTAAAGCTCCAAAGCCATCTGTTTCAGAGAAAAATTCTCCACGTAATCCGATAGCAAAACTATCACTAGCAGTTAATTGAGGGTATAAAGCAACACCAGCAAATCCTGTATCTCCAGCAAGAGTTGCGGTAGTCGCATTAATTCCCAAGAAAAAACTGTCTGATAAATCAAATCCTCCAGTGTAATCAAGTTGGAAATATTCATCCCCTGCCAGTAAATTAATATATTGTCCATAAAGCCCTAATTGAGCACCAAAGGCAGTATATCTATCATAGTTAGCTTCAGTTTGATCAGTTTGGTTAAATACACCAACCATTAAAGAAACATCATCAGAAATTGAAAAGTCTACTTTTGCTCCAGTGTGAGAAAATGGGCCATATGAAAACATATAGGATGTAGAATAATTGAAGTTAGCAGCTGGTGAAATTACTTCGTAACCCAAAAAAGTATTAAAATTACCTAGAGTTACAGTAACGCCTTCTGCAATATTATAATATGCATATAATTGGTTTACCATTTCAGAAGAGTTTCCAACAGATCCAAATACTGCATCAGAACCTCTAGGTCCAAAAACTACATCAGCAACGAAACCAGATTTTTCCCCTTCATATGAAACTATAAAGTTTGCCATTCCAAGTGAAAATCCATTAAGATTAGCGAATGAAGTGCCTGGCGCAACAGGATCTTCTGTAAAACTAGCTCTAAAGTAAGTATCAACAGTTCCACTAAAGTTAAATGTTGGATCTGGCTCACTATCATCATTATCTTGAGCTTTTATGGTATTAGACATTATCATAGTGCCTATAAGCACTAGTGTAAAAAATTTATTTAAGTTTTTCATAATTATATGTTAGTGATTAATTGTCAGCAAACTTATATAACATAAAAAGCACCCCCCAATAAAAGGGGGGTACTTTTCTAATTTTTATAATTATTTTAATTTAACCCTATAAAAAATTAGGGTATACTAAAATATTAAAGCTTTATTGAGAATAACTTAAAAAAAGAGCTTTTGATTATGAACTTCCTAATCGAAAGACATAATATCCGAAACTAACAAGTGCAATACCTCCTATAACACTACTCAATGTGTAGCTGAAGAAACTCGCATAATCCCCTGATCTAAGAAAGTTAAGCCCCTCTAGGCTAAAACTAGAAAAGGTTGTTAGTCCACCACAAAACCCAATGACTAAAAAGATATATAATTCTGAACGCTGACTATTATTTTTGATTGCCCATCCCAATAAAAGCCCAATAAGAAAACACCCTATTAGATTAGCAAAAAAGGTTGACCACGGAAATTCATTTTTAGAAATAGATATAATTTTTGAGATCGCGAATCTAAAAAGACTTCCTAGTCCTCCTCCTATAAAAACATAAAAAAAGCTTTTCATTTCTGAGTTATAAATTTTATAAAAACTAGTAAACTGAAAGCAATTAAAAATCCTATTAAGACTTTATAACTTCCCTTGAAATATTGTGGTTGTTTCTTCTTGTCACTTTTATACGAAAAGATTACTACTATAACAAAGACAATAAAAAAACATATTCCAAAAATCAATTGGCCAATTGAAAACATCTTTTATTTTTTACTAAATTAGAAATAATTAATCCATTAAACACAGAATTAAAACATGATTAAAAAACCAATAAAAGCGGTAACTGATTTTCATAATGCATTTGGTCTTGGAATAGAAGATAAACCAAATTCTAAATTACCTAAAGAAATTTCTAAATTACGATTTGACCTTATGAAAGAAGAAAATGAAGAATATTTAGAGGCTGCTGAAGATAATGATCTTGTTGAAATTGGTGATGCCTTAGGTGATATGCTCTATATATTATGCGGGACCATTATTTCTCATGGTTTTCAAGATAAGATCGAAGCTATTTTTGATGAAATTCAGAGAAGTAACATGAGTAAACTTGGGGCCGATGGAAAGCCAATATATCGTGAAGATGGAAAGGTTTTGAAAGGTCCCGACTATTTTAAACCTGATATTGAAAATATTTTAAAAATAACTTAATCAATAACTACTGTCCAATCAAATGAATCTTCAAGTTGATTATACTGAATACCTACTAGTTGTTTTTTTAAAGTAATCGCTAAGCTATTTGTGATAGAAATTTTGTAGGATTTAGCTCGGTATGAAAAACTATTAATTGGTAATACTACAACAGCAGTACCTGTTCCAAAGATTTCTTGAAGACTTCCATTTTCATGCGCTTCTATAATTTCACTTACTTTTATTGGTCTTTCTTCAACATTAATACCATTACTTTTTGCAATTTCAATAATACTTTTACGTGTAACTCCATCTAGAATTCGGTCATTTGTAGGAGCTGTGATTAAAGAATCATTTATTTTAAAAAAAATATTCATTGTTCCGGCTTCTTCAAGATACTCATGGTTGTTAGCATCTGTCCATATTATTTGTTGAAAACCCTTTTTTAAAGCTTCCGAGGTAGGATAAAATTGTGCAGCATAATTTCCTGCTGCTTTAGCAAAACCTACACCACCGTTAGCTGCTCTACTATATTCCTCAGCAATTAAAACATTAATATCTCCTCCTGAATAATAAGTAGTCACAGGAGCGCATATAATCATAAAAATGTATTCATCTGAAGCACTTGCTTGAACAGTAGGTTGACTAGCAAAAACAAAAGGTCTTATATATAATGAATTTCCCTCTCCTTGTTTTATCCAAGCTTGATCAATTTTCACGAGCTGTTTGATTCCTTCAAAAAAATATTTTTCAGGAAACTCAGGTATTTGAAGACGATGGGCAGAACGGTTGATTCTTCTGAAATTTTCATCAGGTCGAAAAAGCCAAATTTTTTCTTTATGATCTTTAAAAGCCTTCATGCCTTCAAATACAGCCTGTCCGTAATGTAACACACTTGAAGAGGGATCTAATGTAAGAGGTTGATAGGGTTTTATTTCTGGTTTTTGCCATTTACCGTCTTTGAAGTGGCAAATAAACATATGATCTGTAAACGTTTTTCCGAAAACTAGATTATCAAAATCGACACTTTCGATTTTTGATTTTGGAATTTGTTGAACTTTTATCACTTTTGGAATACGTTAAAAAGTAAAATTAGTTTTTTTTAAAACAATTCAGTAACCTTGGATTAAGAATTACAATAATTTTTATTCTTTTATGAAATTCTTAAAAAATTAAAGTTTCATTAATTATTATTAAAAAAAAATTCATATTTACTTGATTCAATTTTTTTAGCTTGAAGCACAAAAAAAAACAAATTAAGACTGAAGATGGCTCAATGACATATCGTGTAGAAGCCCTAAAAGAAAATTATCACTCATTATATGGCGCTGTTACCGAATCTCGTTTTGTTTATGTAACAGAGGGCTTTAATTTTTGGACTCAAAAAAATAAAGATAGAGAATGTAATATTTTAGAACTTGGATATGGAACTGGTTTAATGTCTTATTTAAGTTTTTTAGAAGCTGATAAAATTAGCAATTCCATAAATTATACTTCTCTTGAACCATGCCCCATGTCAATAGAGGAGGTTTATTTACTTAAATATGATCAGTTTTTTAAAAACTCAAGAGATTTAATGACCTTTAACAAATTTTCTGCTTTGTCATGGGAAGTGGCTCATGAAATATCACCCTATTTTAAAATCATAAAAAAGGAAATTTTTTTTGAAGATTTTAAATCTCAGAAACTTTTCGATTTAATTTATTACGATGCATTTGGAGCTCATGCACAACCAGAATTATGGGAACCAAAGCTAATGAAGAAATGTTATAGTTTATTAAACCCAGGTGGATTGTGGGTGAGCTATTGCGCAAAAGGAAGTGTTAGGAGAGGGTTAAAAGATTCAGGCTTCAGTGTTTTCCGATTACCAGGTCCCCCAGGTAAAAGGGAAATGTTAAGAGCCGTAAAAGAGTAATTGTTTATTTTTAAAAAAAATATATGAAAATATTAATTACCGGTGCTACTGGTTTGCTAGGCCGTTCACTTGTTAAAACTGCTTTATCCAAAGGAATTGAAATAAATTTTTTAACTACCAAAAAATCTAAGATAAATTGTTTAAATAAAGCTAAAGGTTTTTATTGGAATCCTTCTAATGGAGATTTGGATACTGATTGTTTCTTAGGTGTAGATATAATTATTCACCTGGCTGGTGCAAGCATTTCAAAACTATGGACCTCTTCATACAAAAAGTTAATTTTTTATAGCCGTGTAGATTCAACACGTTTATTATTTTCAAGTTTGAAACAAATTGGATCAAGGCATAAGATTAAACAAATTATTTCCGCCTCTGCTGTAGGAATTTACCCTTCAGATTTTGAAAAAAAATTTTCCGAAACAGCCAAAGTTTACCCAAGTACATTTATGGAAGAAGTTGTTATTGCGTGGGAAAATGAAGTTAATTCCTTCGATTCAATAAACATTAAAGTTGCTAAAATGAGAATCGGACTTGTATTAAGTAATTATGGAGGTGTTTTAGGTCCTTTGAAAATCCTCACAGCTTTTGGTCTAGGAGCAGCATTTGGAGATGGAAAACAAGGTCAATCATGGATTCATATTTCAGATGTTGTAGGTGTTTTTTTAAAAGCATGTAATGAACAATGGGAGGGCGTATTCAATTTAGTAGCTCCTAATCCAGTTAGCCAAACGGATTTTATTAAAGCTTTAGCAAAAGCATTAAATCGGCCTTATTTCTTACCACCAATTCCTAAGGTATTATTAAAAATTTTAGTTGGGAAGATGAGTAGTTTGGTTTTAGATAGTCACTGGGTTAGCGCTCAAAAGGTCATAGGTAAGAAATATAAATTTCTGTATCCTGAAATAAACACAGCTATGAAAAATATTATAGATAATTCTTAGAGTGACATTTTGACATTTTTTGATTGTGGCAAAACTTTTGTAAAATGTAATACATAAATTAGAATTAAATGACTAAAAAAACAGCCCCTAAAAAGGTCACTAAGAAAAAAGACACCAAACCTAAATCAGATGTCAAATTAAAAGAACTTAATCTTGCTGTAAAAGAAGAAAAAGACAAGTATCTTAGACTTTTTGCCGAATTTGAAAATTATAAAAAACGAACCTCTAAAGAGCGAATTGAGCTTTATAAAACAGCTAATCAAGAAGTAATTACCGCCCTTATACCAATTTTGGATGATTTTAATAGGGCCAACCAGCAAATGGAGAAAGAGAGTGGATCTGTTGATCAAGAAGGAATTCATCTTATTTATAACAAGTTTCATGAGATTTTAAAAAATAATGGTTTAAATATAACAGAGGCAAAAATTGGAGATGAATTTGATGCTGAGTTACATGAAGCCATAACTCAAATCCCCGCACCTAGCGAAGATGAAAAAGGAAAAATCATTGACATTGTTGAGATTGGTTACCAATTAGGTGATCGAATTATTCGTTATCCTAAAGTGGTCGTAGGCCAATAATTATGAAAGAAGATTATTACGAAATATTGGGAGTTTCCAAGAATGCAAGTGCATCTGAAATAAAAAAGGCATATAGAAAAAAAGCTATTGAATTTCATCCTGATAAAAACCCTAATGATAAAATAGCGGAAGCCAAATTTAAAAAAGCAGCTGAAGCATATGAAATTCTTGGAAATCAAGAAAAACGTAGTCAATACGATCAATATGGTCACGCCGCATTTGAAGGTGGTCAAGGCTTTGGTCAGGCAGGGATGAATATGGATGATATATTTAGTCAATTTGGTGATATTTTTGGTAGTGCTTTCGGGGGTGGTTTTGGAGGAGGAGGGCAAACTAGGTCTAGAGGTTCTGATATGCGTATTCGAGTCAAGCTAACTTTAGAAGAAATTGCCACTGGTGTAGAAAAGAAGATTAAAGTCCCAAGAAAAGTCCAGGCTAAGGGGGTCCAGTATGGAATTTGTTCCGTTTGTAATGGGAAAGGTCAAGTAATGAAAATTGCTAATACAATTTTGGGAAGAATGCAAACGGCAGCTACGTGTTCAAATTGTGGGGGAACTGGAAAAATCCTACTTAATCGTCCATCTGGCTCAGACTCACAAGGAATGATTAGTAAAGAAGAAACCGTATCAATAAAAATACCAGCAGGTGTTGAAGAAGGGATGCAATTAAAAGTTAGTGGGAAAGGTAACGAGGCCAAAGCAAATGGGATCTCAGGAGACCTATTAGTCTTGATAGAAGAATTACCTAATAATTTGTTTGTAAGAGAAGGAAATCACCTCCATTATGATTTATATATCAGTATTTCTGAAGCTGTACTTGGAATATCTAAAGATTTAAATCTGCTAGATGGTAAAGCAAGAATTAAGCTAGAATCAGGAATTCAATCTGGAAAAACACTTCGATTAAGAAGCAAAGGTTTACCAAGTATAAATGGTTATGGAAATGGAGATTTGTTGGTTCATGTAAATGTTTGGACACCAAAAACTTTAAACAAAGAACAGAAACAATTTTTTGAGAAAATGCAGTCAGATACTAATTTTATTCCTCATCCAGAAAAATCAGATAAGTCCTTTTTTGAAAAAGTAAAGGATATGTTTGCTTAAAATAGTCAGATTTAAAAAAAAATAATATATTTGAATTAATACTATTTATTATTAATTAGTATTATTTTTCTTTTTCATAGCAATTTTTTCCCATCCTTTCACAAGGATGGGTTTTGTTTTTATAGTAACTTTGTTAACTCATGAGGGTTATTAACAAAATATTAGATTTTTTCAATTATAATTTTACTATAGGAGAATCTATTTCTTTCTCACCTAGGTCAATTTTGATTGTAATTTTAGTCTTTATTGTAACCTCGCTCTTACTTAAACTTTTAAGAAAAATAATATATCGTACCCTATCTAATGACGCTAAAATAAAATTTAGAAGTGTCTTTTCTTTCATTAATTATTTTATTTATATAGTAGTAATACTGATTACTTTCCAAAATATTGGTGTAAATGTAACTGCAATTTTTGCAGCTTCAGCAGCATTGTTAGTTGGAGTAGGTTTAGCTTTACAAACCTTTATTCAAGATATTATTTCTGGAATTTTTATACTTGTAGATCAATCTGTTCATGTGGGTGATATAATTGAAGTAGAAGGACAGATTGGGAAAGTTGAAAACATAAAACTTCGAACTACTAGAGCAGTTACCCGTGAAAATAAGGTATTGATAATTCCAAATCATAAATTTTTAATTTCAACTCTTTTTAATTGGACTGAGAATGGTGTGATTACTAAAGAAAGTGTTGCCATTGGTGTAGCATATAACACTGACATAGATAAAGTCACTAAATTATTATTGGCCTTGGCCGGAGATAATAAAAATATTCTTGATAAACCCAAACCATTTGTAATATTTGAAGACTTTGGAGATAATGCCTTAAATTTTCAATTATTTTTTGCAGTTCAGAGCAGTTTTGAATCAAATATTGTTAAAAGTGAAATACGATATGCAATTTTTAAAACTTTTAAGAATGAAAAGATTGAAATTCCTTTCCCTCAGCGCACAATTAGTTTTCTAAACCCTCCAAAATTTCTGCAATGATTCGAATATTACTAATCGAAGATGAAGAACCAATTCGTAGAGTTTTGGTTCGTATATTAAGTGAAGAAGATGCTCAATATAAAATTACAGAGGCTGTTGATGGAAAGAAAGGCTTTGACTTGCTTAAAAAAGAATCTTTTGATTTGGTTCTTTGCGATATTAAGATGCCTAAAATGGATGGTATTGAAGTGCTCCAAAAGGCAAAAAATAGTAAAATCAATACTCCATTTATTATGCTAACTGGTCATGGGAATGTCGAGACTGCTGTTGAAGCTATGAAGTTAGGAGCTTATGACTTTATTTCTAAACCTCCAGATTTAAATCGACTATTGACTTCGGTCAGACACGCTTTAGAAAACAAGTATTTACGATCCGAAAACAAAAAACTAAAAAGTAAAGTAGCTCAAAAATTCAAAATTATAGGTCTTAGCAAACCTATAATAGAAATGAAAGAAATGATTTCTAAAGTCGCGACTACTGATGCTCGAATCTTAATAACTGGAGAAAATGGAACTGGTAAGGAACTTGTTGCTCATCAATTACACCGACAAAGTAATCGAAATTCAGAGAATTTTGTAGAAGTAAACTGTGCTGCGATACCCTCTGAATTGATAGAAAGTGAGCTTTTTGGTCACATTAAAGGAGCTTTTACCTCCGCTGTGAAAGATCGTTCAGGGAAATTTGAAGTTGCTAATAAGGGTACACTTTTTTTAGACGAAATTGCAGATATGAGTTTAGCTGCGCAGGCTAAAGTTTTAAGAGCCTTACAAGAGCAAAAAATACAACGTGTTGGAAATGAAAAGGATATTACAGTAGATGTTAGGGTAATTGCAGCTACAAATAAAGATTTAAAAAATGAAATAGCAGAGGGAAGATTTAGGGAAGATTTATATCATCGACTTGCTGTAATTATTATTCATGTTCCTTCTCTAGCTAATCGAAAACAAGACATTCCAATCTTAACCGAATATTTTGTGAATATAATTTCCAAAGAGCAAGGGATTGAAAACAAAAATTTCACTAAAGAAGCTTTAGTCAAACTTAATAAATATGAATGGACAGGTAATGTTCGTGAACTTCGAAATGTTATCGAACGCTTAATGATACTTGGAGATAATCCTGTGAGTGAAAATAATATAATTCAGTTTGCTTCAAAATAAATATTAATGAGAATTATTTTCTTTTATTTTTTTATTCTTATAAGCCTTCAACCTCTTTACGGACAAAATAAGGCTCACGAAATCAAAATAAAAAAAATTTTTAATCAAGCCCTAACTAATGGAAAAGCTTATGACTGGCTAGATCATTTATCTAATCAGATAGGTGGTAGGCTTTCTGGCTCGCTAAGTGCTGAGCGTGCCGTAAAATGGGGAAATCAAGAACTTTTAGAATTAAACCTTGACAGTGTTTTTTTGGAGAATGTAATGGTCCCGAAATGGGTTCGAGGAACGTTTGAATATGCAAGTATCATTACTGGACCGGGTATGAGTATAAATGTTCCAGTTTGTGCTTTAGGTGGTTCAGTCGCCACACCAGCCGTCGGTTTACGGGCACAAGTAATTGAAGTATATGATTTTGATGAACTTGAAGCTTTGGGTGAAAAAAACGTCAGAGGTAAATTTGTATTTTATAATCGTGCAATGCCAGCTGATTTAATAAATACGTTTGAAGCTTATAAAAAAACTGTAGATCAACGATCACTTGGTGCTACAAAAGCGGCTAGACTTGGAGCAGTAGGTGTTATAGTTCGCTCTTTAAATTTGCGAATGGATGATTATCCTCACACTGGAAATATGAGTTACGGAGACCTTCCAAACAAAATGAGAATTCCAGCTTCTGCTATAAGTACTAATGGAGCTCAATTACTCAGTTCCATGTTGTCACTTAATGATGATCTTTATTTTTATCTAAAACAGGATTGTAAAAATTATCCTGACGTACCATCTCACAATGTAATTGGTGAGATTAAGGGAAGTGAATATCCTGACGAGATTATATTAGTTGGAGGGCATCTTGATTCCTGGGATCTTGGAGATGGCGCTCATGATGATGGGGCTGGAATTGTTCAATCTATGGAAGTTTTAAATCTTTTTAAGCAAATGGATTACCAACCCAAAAGAACTATAAGAGTGGTATTGTATATGAATGAAGAAAATGGCTTACGTGGAGGTACAACTTATGCTGAAAACGTTAAAAGAAAAAACGATAATCATATTTTTGCTTTAGAGTCAGACGCAGGTGGATTTTCACCAAGAGGTTTTGTTTTTGAAGCTAATGAGAAACAGTTTGAAAAAATTAAATCATGGAAACCTTATTTTAATCCTTACATGATTGATCGTTTTACCTTAGGGGGAAGTGGTGCAGATATAGGCCTTTTAAGAAACGGTAAAACGGTACTTTCAGGATTACGTCCAGACTCACAAAGATATTTTGATTATCACCATGCTTCCAATGATACTTTTGATGCTATTAACAAAAGAGAACTCGAGTTGGGAGCAGCTGCTATGACCAGTTTAATATATTTAGTTGATCAATATGGTTTTTAAGCCTAGAAGTTAATGGTTTTATCGCTTGAAAAATACACTAAAGAATTTCGTTATAATCTTAACCTTTCCTATCCTGTAATAATAGGTCTTCTAGGTCATACAATTGTTCAACTTGTTGATAATATCATGGTTGGCCAGTTAGGTACGGCTGAGTTAGCTGCAGTTTCTTTAGGTAATAGTTTTTTCTTCATAGCTATGGCCTTGGGGATAGGTTTTTCTACAGCCATTACTCCTTTAATTGCTGAGACTGATGGAATGAAAGATATAAACAAAGGAAGAAATGTTTTCATTCACGGTTTAATTCTCTGTATATTTTTAGGTTTTTTCCTTTCATTTTGTGTCTTATTTAGTAAGCCTTTATTATTTCAAATGGGACAACCTGATGAAGTTGTTGTTTTAGCTTATCCTTATTTGAAATGGGTGGGTATTTCTTTAATCCCTTTGATTTGTTTTCAAGGATTCAAACAATTTTCTGAAGGTCTTTCTCACACTCATCCTGCAATGTTTGCTACTTTAATTGGGAATGTTATCAATATTATTTTAAATTATTTTCTAATTTTTGGATTATGGATTTTTCCAAAGATGGGAGTTGAAGGTGCAGCTATTGGAACTCTTTTTTCTCGCTTATTCATGCTACTTTTTATTGCAGTCTATATTCGATTTAATAAACGTTTTAAAGCCTATATAAAAAATATTAAATTTAAAAAAGTCGATTGGAAATTATTCAAAAAAATAATTAGTTTAGGATTTCCTTCAGCCTTGCAGATGTTTTTTGAAGTCCTATTTTTTACAGTAGCTATATGGCTTTCTGGTTTTTTAGGAACAAATTCACAGGCAGCTAATCATATAGCATTGAATCTGTCATCGATGACTTTTATGTTTGCAATGGGTCTTGGAGTGACTGCTATGATTCGTGTTGGAAATCAAAAGGGTAGGCAAGACTTTATATCTTTAAAACGAATTGCTTATTCTATTTTTTTACTCATTTTTATTTTCGATGTTATTTTTTGTCTTTTCTTCCTATTGACTAGTGATTATCTCCCTTGGATATACTTAAATGGTGACAATCCTCTACAATTTAGTGATGTTCAGGAAGTAGTTGCTATAGCCTCTTCATTATTAATAGCATCAGCCTTTTTTCAAATTTCAGACGGAGTTCAAGCTGTTGTTTTAGGTGCACTTAGGGGGCTTCAAGATGTAAATATTCCTGCATTAATAACTTTTTTTTCTTATGGAGTATTTGGAATTCCTGTTTCTTATTATCTAGCCTTAAAAACAGATTTTGGAGCATTTGGTATATGGATTGGGCTGCTCTCAGGTTTGACTTCCTCTGCTTTACTTCTTTTTTGGCGATTTCAGTATCTTACTAGAAAGTTAATTTTAAATTCGTGAAATGGAGTTACCTAAGTTTTTAATTGCTGATAATTCATCCTTTAAGGATGATTTATTTATTGTGCATACGGAATATCCTAGATTTATTCTAAATGTTTCCAATGATGAAGTCCATTGGCTAGAAGAATTTGACAAAGAAGATCAGACTGTTTTAGACGCTGAGTCAAAAGCTTTAATTGAATCAGCATTCTCTTTTTATGACACTGAAATGGAATCTTTAGAGTGATGTTATGAAACAACTTTTAGATGTGGATAGGGCTTTTTTTTTATGGCTTAATAGCCTTGGAAGCCCAGATTATGACTGGTTTTGGATGATGATGACCCATCGCGCATCAAATATACTTGTTTACCTTATAATTCTGGGATTTATTGGATATAAAAATTCTTGGAAAATGGCTGGCTATTTATTATTTGTTACAGGGCTTTTAATATTGTGTACAGATCAGCTTACAAATCTTTTTAAAGTTCAAGTTGGACGCTTAAGGCCTTGTTACGATGCTGAGATTCAATCTTTAGTTAGATTGGTAAAACCGACTTGTGGAGGGATGTTTAGTTTCTTTTCAGGACATGCCTCAAATTCTTTTGCTCTAGCCGTCTTTTTTGGTAATTTTACAAAATCATTCAGCAAATACTTGCATTTTATTTTAATTTTTATAGCTGCATTAATTGCATATAGTCGAATTTATATTGGAGTTCACTTTCCATTAGATATTTTTTGTGGGGCGATTTTTGGAATTTCAATCGGTTGGTTTTTTTATAAAGGATTGGGAAAGATTAATCCTAAGTTTTTAAGTTAAACTCAAATTGAGTTCTTTGTATATATTTTTTCCCAGGTCTAACTAAGGTTGAAGGAAAGCTCGAAATATTAGGAGTATTTGAAAACTTTTGAGTTTCGAAGCAAATACCATCAAAATGGAGTGGAGTAAAAACGACTAAACCAGGCTGGTCTGTAAATATTTTCATTTCAATACCACTATCAGCTTGGTATAAATTTCCGACTTCTCCTTTTAAGGGATAAATAACAAAATAATCGTCTAAACGATTTTTTCCAATTACCCTCCTATCATTATAATCATATTTACTATTTTTTACTGATATTTTTTTACCTGTTGGAATTTGATTTTTTTTTAGTTCCAAAATCTCATCTGAAAAGATTTTTAATTCATGGTTATTTATAGTGCTTTCTTTGTTTAGATTGAAATAAGCGTGATTGGTTAGGTTAATATGAGTAGGAGCATCGGTTGTGGCAAAATAGTCTAAACATATTCGATTATCTTTAAGTCTGTAATTTATTTCAGCTTCTATATTCCCTGGAAATCCAGAGTTACCTTCATTACATCGGTATTTAAATCTTATACTATTTGGTTTCTTATCGTGAATTACTTCCCATTCTTTTGTGTTCCAACCACTCTGACCACTGTGTAATAATACTCCCTGATTATTTTCTATAGAAATACTTTTCTCTTCAATAATAATTGGATTTTCTAGCCTTCCTGCATATCTTCCGATTATGGCACCCCGTGACCATGAATCATTTAAATAATCTTCTGGTTTTTGCAATCCTTTAATGATATTAATGGTGCTTCCATTTTTGTTTTTTATCCAGAGCTCGTGCAGAATAGCTCCGTAAGAGAGAAAAACTGCTTTAAGTATTCCATTGTTAAGAGTGAATGTCTCCAATTTTTTAATATTCCTCTTTTAAGAGTTCAGGATATTGTTTTTTAAATTTAAGTAGCCTGGGTATAGACACTTGCTTTACATAGGGATTATTGGGATTATTTTTTTCATAATCCTGATGATACTCCTCAGCATAGTAAAATTTTTCTAAGGGTTTGATTTCAGTTACAATTTCCTTAGAAAAATATCTTCCTTCTTCCAAAATTTGGATATAATCTTGAATAATTTCTCTTTCTTGATCAGAAGTGTAAAACGCTATGGATCTGTATTGAGATCCATAATCTGGACCTTGACGATTGGCTGTAGTAGGGTCATGAGATCCAAAGAAAACCAGAACCAGAGTCTCGAAGCTTACGATTTTAGGGTCATAAATCACCTCAACAGCTTCAGCATGTCCTGTTCTACCAGTTCCTATTTGTCTATAATTAGGGTTTTTAGTTAATCCTCCAGCATAACCAGAATAAGTTTCACTTACTCCCTTGACACTTTCGTAGATAGCCTCTACGCACCAAAAACAACCAGATGCAAAATATGCCTTTTTCATTCCTTGTTCCTTTGAAATTGGAATCCAAACTGGTTCAGATGAATTTATAGGCGGCGTATTTGAAATACAGGTTTGGACTATGCTTACAAATAGTAGTGAAATAATCATTTTCATAACATAATTTTTTTAATTAGGTAAGTTTTATATCAGATTTCCCTATTTTATTATGGACACCAAATAATCACCTACTTCAGAAGTGGAGTAAGATTTCATGTTTTTTTCAATTAAGTCCTCAGTAACTTTTCCTTCAGCTAGAGACTGATCTACTGCTTTACGAATGGCTGCGCCTTCTTTTATTAAGTTAAAACTCATTTCAAACATCATAGCTGCAGATAAAATTGTTGCTAATGGATTGGCAATCCCTAATCCTGTAGCCTGAGGAAAAGATCCATGAATAGGCTCGTAAAGTGCATTTTGTGTTCCTATAGATGCTGAAGGCATTAAGCCCATAGAACCCGAAATAACGGATGCTTCATCAGTCAAAATATCTCCAAATAAATTTTCTGTAATTAACACATCGTAACTATTGGGCCATTGAACCAAACGCATTGCAACAGCATCAACGAATTCATAAGCAACTTCTACTTCAGGATAATCTTTTTCCATAGCTTGAACTGTTTCTCTCCATAGACGTGAACTTTCTAAAACATTTGCTTTGTCTACACAGCAAAGTTTTTTAGATCTAGTCATTGCTAATTCAAAACCTTTAACAGCTAATCGTTTTATCTCTTTTCTGGTATAAGTACAAGTGTCAAAAGCAGTTTCGCCATTATCTTTTCTCCCTCTGTCTCCAAAATAGATTCCTCCAGTTAGTTCCCGAAGAAAAATCAAGTCAGTACCTTCAATACGTTCCTGCTTCAAGGGAGATTTATTAATCAATGAGGGAAACGTAAAAGTAGGTCGAACGTTGGCAAATAAGCCTAACTTTTTACGCATTTTAAGAAGTCCTTGTTCAGGACGAACTTTTGCAGAAGGATCATTATCAAAACGTGGATGCCCTATAGCTCCAAAAAGGACTGCATCTGCTGCTAAGCAAGCATGATGTGTTTCATCAGGATATGGGTCTCCAACAGCATCAATTGCTGCGGCACCAGTTAAAGCAGGTGTCCATTCAATGACATGATTAAATTTATCAGCGACGGCATTTGAAACTTTTACTGCTTGTTCTATAACTTCAGGACCAATTCCATCTCCAGCTAAAAGGGCAATTTTTAATTGCATATTAATATTTTATGGGTGAATAATATTTAGCATTTTTTCAGTTGCTTTTATGGCTGAAACAGTTTGGTCTGAATCCAAACCACGAGTAGCAAATTCTTTCTTGTTTTTTCTCCAAATTATTGTAGTTTCACAAAGTGCATCCGAGTCACTTCCCGGAGGGATTCGAACAGCATAATCAATTAATTTTGGTAAATCAATTTTTTGTCCTTTAAATACTTTATGTAATGCGTTCCAAAATGCATCATATTGACCATCACCGGATGCATTTTCTTCGAAAGTTTTGTTCTCTATTTGAATACAAACACTAGTAGTAGGTTTCAATCCCTTTGAGTGAGTCAAGACATAAGATTGTACCTTAACTTTATTAGGAATATTATTTCCCAAAACGTCAGAGATTATAAAAGGAAGATCCTCTGCGGTAACACGTTCTTTTCTATCACCTAATTCGATAATTCGTTTGGTAACTTTTTTTAAATCTTCATTGTTTAGAGTGAGACCAAGTTCTTGAAGATTTTTTTGAATATTTGCTTTTCCAGAGGTCTTTCCAAGAGCATATTTTCGTTTTCTACCAAATCGCTCAGGAAGTAAGTCATTAAAATATAAATTATTTTTATGATCTCCATCAGCATGTATACCAGCTGTTTGAGTAAAAACATTTTCTCCTACAATTGGCTTATTAGCTGGTATTCTGAACCCTGTAAACGTAGCAACAATTTGACTTACTTTATGTAGTGCATCCTCTTTAATATTAATTTTTATATCAGGTAGAAAATCATTTATTACTGCTACTACACTTGCTAATGGTGCATTTCCAGCTCTTTCTCCCATACCATTTACAGTAATATGGAGCCCACTGACGCCTGCCTTTAGGGCTTCCATAGAATTTGCAACGCTCAAATCATAATCATTATGACCATGAAAATCAAAATGTATATTTGGGTAACGTTTTATAATTAAATTAAGATAAGTGGAGGTTTTTTCAGGAGTTAGTACTCCTAAAGTGTCAGGTAATAAAACTCTAGAAATATGCTGTTTAGAAATAAAATCTAAATATTGAAAAACGTAATCTTGAGAATATGCCATACCATTGCTCCAATCTTCTAAATATACGTTTGTCTTGAATCCTTCATCTAGAGCTAGATTAATACTTTTTCTAATATTATTAAAATGCTGCTTTGGGTCCTGTTTTAATTGAAATTTTAAATGATTTAAAGAGCCTTTTGTTAATAAGTTTTGAACCTGAGCTCCAGCATCTTTCATCCATTTTATAGAGGTTCCATTATCTACAAATGTGAGTACTTCAATTCGATCAATACAATTGTTTGCAACTCCCCAAGAAGTGATTTCTTTTACAGCATTAAATTCACCATCTGATACTCTTGCAGAAGCGATTTCTATTCTGTCAATATTTAATTCTTTCAGCAAAAGTTTTGCAAGTGTTAGTTTTTCCGAAACAGAAAAAGACACTCCTGAAGTTTGTTCCCCGTCCCGCAGGGTTGTATCCATAATTTCAATTGTCTTACTCATATGCTAGTTAGTTATTGCTAAAGTGGAGTATTTGCAGCAAAATTTGAGATATCATCCTTTATATTATTTAAATAATCAATGTCATCATAACCATTAAGCATATTTTCTTTTTTGTATGAATTTATATCAAAAGATTCTGATCTTCCTGATGAGCTAATTGAAATTTTTTGATTTGGAAGGTTTACGATTAATTCTGTTTTTGGATTTTTCTTAACTGTTTTAAAAATTATTTTTAAAAAATCAGGAGATATTTGTACAGGTAAAACCCCAACATTCAAGCAATTATTTTTGAAAATATCAGCAAAAAAACTAGAAACTACACATCGAAAACCGTAGTCATAAACTGCCCAGGCAGCATGTTCTCTTGAAGAGCCAGAACCAAAATTATGTTCCCCAATTAGTATTTTTCCAGAATAGGTGGGATTATTTAATACAAAATCTAACTTTGGGGAATTATCCTGATTGTATCGCCAATCACGAAATAAATTATCACCAAATCCTTTACGTTCTGTTGCTTTAAGAAAACGTGCTGGAATAATTTGATCTGTATCTACATTTTCAATTGGAAGTGGAACTACTGAGCTTTTTAGTATATAAAATGAATCGTACGCCATTTGATTAAATTAAAGTTCTTGGATCAGTTATCTTTCCTGTAATTGCAGCTGCAGCTGCAACAAGAGGACTAGCTAATAAAGTTCTCGAACCAGGTCCTTGGCGACCTTCGAAATTTCTATTTGAAGTGCTAACTGCATATTTTCCTGCCGGAATTTTATCATCATTCATAGCTAGACATGCAGAGCATCCAGGCTCACGCAATTGAAATTCAGCATTTTCAAGTATTTCGAGTAAGCCTTCTTCTTTAATTGCATCTAGAACTTTATGAGATCCAGGAACTAACCATGCTGTAACATTAGAGGCACGTTTATGACCTTTAATGATGCTTGTAAAAGCTCTAAAATCTTCAATACGTCCATTTGTACAACTTCCTATAAAAACATAATCAATGGACTTTCCGATCATACTTTCACCCTCTGAAAATCCCATGTAAGCAAGTGATTTTGCATAAGTAGCTGCGCCACCTTTAATATCTTTGGTGTTTGGTATAGCTTTAGTTATGCTCATACCCATTCCCGGATTAGTTCCAAAAGTTATCATTGGATCAATCTCTGACCCATCAAAAATTAACTCTTTATCAAAATCAGCTCCCTCATCAGTATAAAGTGTTTTCCAATAAGTCATAGCTTTATCCCATGCTTTTGCTTTGGGAGTAAATTCTCGATTTTTTATATATTCAAATGTTTTTTCATCAGGAGCTATCATTCCTCCCCGAGCTCCCATTTCAATACTTAAATTGCATACTGTCATTCTTCCTTCCATAGTCAAATGCTTAAATACTTCTCCTGCGTATTCAACAAAATAGCCTGTAGCACCAGAAGTAGTTAATTTGGAAATTATAAAAAGGGCTACGTCTTTAGGAGTAACTCCCTTATTGAGCTTTCCATTAATAGTGATGAGCATTTTTTTTGGTTTTGGCTGCATAATACATTGCGTAGATAAAACCATTTCTACTTCAGAAGTTCCTATTCCGAATGCAATGGCTCCAAATGCTCCGTGAGTAGAAGTATGTGAGTCTCCACAAACAATGGTAGCTCCTGGCTGAGTGATGCCGTACTCAGGACCAACAACATGAACTATTCCATTTTTTTTATGACCTAATCCCCAATAAGAAATTCCATGATTTTTTGCATTTTCTTCTAGAGCTTTTAACTGATTTCTGGAGAGTGGATCAGCGACTGGTAGATGTTGATTAACCGTTGGTGTATTGTGGTCAGCAGTTGCAAATGTTCGTTCTGGATGAAGGACGGGTAACCTTCTTTTTTTTAAACTAAGAAAAGCTACTGGGCTTGTAACTTCGTGTACCATATGACGATCAATAAATAGGACATCAGGCCCATCCTCAATGCTTTTTACAACATGCGAATCCCATACTTTATCAAATAGAGTTTTTTTCATTAAAATTTATATTAAATATTACTTGCTTCGATAATTTTTGGTAAATCTTTATCTTCAATTTCTTTCTTTTGGTCAGCAATTACTAAGAATTGTTGATATACTTTATCGAGTTGTAATTTATCCAATTCATAGCCAATATTTTTAGCACGATAAGCAAGCGCTGCCCTACCGCTTCTTGCCGTTAGGACAATCGATGACTCGTTTACACCAACATCTTTTGGATTTATAATTTCATAAGTTTCCCTTTTTTTTATAACACCATCTTGGTGAATTCCAGATGAATGTGCAAATGCATTGGCTCCTACAATTGCTTTATTTGGCTGCACCGGCATGGCCATACTTTCAGATACTAACTGACTTAGATTATATAATTTTTTTGATTTAATTCGTGTATCTAACTTCATAGCTGGGTGTTGGCGAAGAATCATAACAACCTCTTCAAGTGATGTGTTGCCTGCTCTTTCGCCAATGCCATTGATAGTACATTCAATCTGTCTAGCGCCGTTTTGAACACCTGCAATAGAGTTAGCTGTTGCAAGACCTAAGTCATTATGACAATGACAAGAGAGTTTAGCCTTATGTATGCCGCTTACATTTTCTTTTAAATATTTAATTTTAGATCCATATTCCTCTGGGAGGCAGTGTCCTGTAGTGTCAGGTATATTCAAAACTGTAGCCCCAACTTTAATTACAGCCTCACAAACTCTTGCAAGAAACTCATTATCTGTTCTACCAGCATCTTCGGCATAAAACTCTATGTCCTCAACAAAACTTTTAGCATATTTGACTGCTGCAACTGCTCTGTCCAAGATTTTATCTGGAGTAGATTTAAACTTATATCGAATGTGACTTTCAGAAGTTCCAATTCCAGTATGTATTCTTGATCTTTTAGCAGATTTTAATGCTTCAGCAGCAACTTCAATATCTTTTTTGACCGCTCTTGTTAAGCCACAAACACGGGCGTTTTTAATTAAATTAGAAATATCTTCTACTGCTTTAAAATCTCCAGGGCTAGAGATGGGAAAGCCTGCCTCTAAAACATCGACACCAAGATGATCTAGCTGCTCTGCAATTACTAATTTAGTAACAGGATCTAATTTACAGCCTGGAACTTGTTCGCCATCGCGAAGAGTGGTGTCGAAAATTTCAACATAATCCATAAATAAAAATTGGATTTATTAATAAACTAAAATAAACCATAGCTTTCATTAAGATAAAATGGCTATTTTTGTATTACAACATTCGAAGGGAATAACTACTACGTAACATTCTAATTATAAGTATTTTGAATCAAAATAGATTACAATGACAAATGAGCAGAAAGATAATTTATTTGTGTTAGTAAAGTCACTAACTAAGTCTGAAAAAAGACAATTTACTTTGTATGTAGGTAGGATGGATTCAAATGAAGATTCAAAATTTCTCAATCTTTTTCAGCTATTGGATAAAATTAAGCGATATGATGAAAAGTTAATTTTAAATAAAGGTATTGTATCTAAGCAACAATTATCTAATCTTAAAGCTCATCTTTACAAACAAATTTTAATTAGTTTACGAATGAATCCAATGCACAAGAATATTCGGATCCAAATTCGTGAGCAACTAGATTTTGCTACAATTCTCTATCAAAAGGGATTATATAAACAAAGTCTAAAAGTTTTAGAAAAAGCTAAATTATTAGCTAATAAACATGAAGAAAAATATATAGCTTATGAAATTGTAGAATTAGAAAAAGTTATCGAGTCTCAATATATTACAAGAAGTTTAAGTAATCGGACTGAAACCTTAATTGGTGAATCTGAATCATTGAGAGCTCAAAACAATCTAGCTACTCAACTTTCAAATTTATCTCTGCAGTTATACGAACGATTGATTAAAGCTGGTTATGCAAAAAGTGATCAAGAGTTTAGAGAAATCACTCAGTTTTTTTATGAAAATTTACCTAAAACAGAAAATGAACAATTCGGATTTAGAGAAAAACTTTGGTATTATAAGGCACATGTGTGGTATAGTTTTTTAACTCAAGATTTTTTGTCAACGTATCGGTATTCTTCAAAGTGGGTCGAAATGTTTGAAGAATCACCAGCTATGATTAGTATCCATCCTGTTTTTTACCTTAAGGGGATAAATTATTTAATGGAAAGTTTGGTTCTGATAAAGTATCCATCAAAATTTAAGTTAACACTTAAACAAATGGAATATTGGACAGAACATAGTAGCTTTCCTAAAAATGATAATTTGAGAGCTTTGAGTTTTCAGTTCTATTTTAGTAATAAACTTAACATGCACTTTATAGAAGGAAGTTTTGAAGAAGCTCAAATTTTAATCCCTGAAATTAAAAAGGGAATTAATGAAAATATAAATCAAATTGATCCACATCATATTATGATGTTTTATTACAAAATAGCTTGCGTTTATTTTGGAGCGGAGGATTATGAAAACTGTATTATTTTTTTGGATAAAATAATTAGTAACAAGAGTTTAAAAATGCGAGAAGATCTGCTTTGCTTTTCTAGAGTTCTAAATATATTCGCTCATTACGAGGCTGGCTTTGATTATCATTTAGAAAATCATCTTCGTGAGACCTACAAGTTTTTAATCAAAATGAATGATTTACATGAGGTTCAAAAAGCTATGATTAGATTTGTTAAAGGTCTTGGGGATATTTACCCACATGAATTAAAAACTGCTTTTGAGGGACTTTATGTTGAACTTAAGCAATATGAAAATGATCCTTATGAAAGACGATCCTTCTTGTATTTGGATATATTGTCATGGTTAGAAAGTAAAATTAATAATAAATCTATAGCAACAGTAATTAAAGAAAAAGCATCCTCTATCAATCGAAAAGAACGCTCTTCCATATCCCCACTCTAACGGGGTCTGCAGTAAAACACAAAATTTCTTTAGTCACAGGATGTATAATAGTTAACTTTCTTGCGTGTAAGCTAATGCTACCGTCCTTATTACTTCTTTTGGCCCCATATTTTAAGTCTCCTTGAATAGGAAAACCTATCTCGCTAAGTTGGGCTCTGATTTGATGGTGACGTCCTGTTTTTAATTTTATTTCTAAAACACAATAATGATCTAATTCATAAATTCGTTTAAAAGAGAGGTGTGCTATTTTACTATTAGGGACTTCATTTCTATGGGCTTTTGATTTATTTTGTTTATTGTTACGCGTCATCCAATTTTTTAAACTTCCGTGATCATGCGGAAAATTTTCATTTACAATAGCCCAATAGATTTTTTTTGTCTCTCTTGATTTAAATTGATCATTTAAACGACTTAAAGCTTTTGAAGTTTTAGTAAATACAATTGCTCCACTTGTCGGGCGATCTAACCTATGAACAAGTCCTAAATACACTGCATTAGGTTTGTTGTACTTTTCTTTAATATAATTTTTGATAATATCTGTTAAGGTTTGGTCTCCTGTTTTATCACCTTGGACCAATTCACCTGCTTTTTTATTTATAACTATTAGATGGTTATCTTCAAAAAGAATACGATTTTCTAATTCCAAACTTTAATACTGTTCTTTTTCGTTTGGAAAACTCTTTGATTTAACATCTAGGGTGTAACGGTTAACTGCTGCATGGATTAAGTTATCTAAATCAGCGTAACGTCTAAGAAAACGAGGACTAAATTCTTTGTTCATACCCAACATGTCGTGAAGTACAAGGACCTGCCCATCAACATTGGCACCAGCGCCTATTCCAATCATAGGAATATTTACAGATTTAGATGCTTGTTCGGCTAGCTTTGCAGGTATTTTTTCTAAAACCACACCAAAACATCCAATACTTTGAAGCATTTGAGAATCTTTAATTAATTGCTCAGCCTCTTGGGCTTGTTTAGCCCGAACAGAATAAGAACCAAACTTATATATTGATTGAGGAGTCAAGCCTAAATGACCCATTACTGGAATTCCAGCTTGTATGATACGCTCTATTGACTCTCTAGCTTGATCGCCCCCCTCTAATTTAACCGCGTGAGCTCCTGACTCTTTCATAATTCGAATAGCAGATCGAAGTGCCTCTTTGGAGTCTGATTGGTAAGTGCCAAATGGTAAGTCTACAACAATTAAAGCTCGATTTACGGCTCTCACTACGCTACTAGCATGATAAATCATTTGGTCTAATGTTATAGGTAATGTTGTTTCATGACCTGCCATAACATTTGATGCAGAATCTCCCACCAAGATTATGTCAACTCCTGCTTTATCAACTAAACCTGCAAAAGTGAAATCGTAAGAAGTTATCATGGCAATTTTTTCACCATTAGATTTCATCTCCTGAATAGACTTAGTTGTTATTCGACTATATTTTTGTGTTGCCATAAAAAATTTATTATATAAAAATACTATGTTTTATGAATTGTAATTCATCAAGAACAATAAAATTAATTGTATTCTCATAAAACTGCCATGCTGTCAGTATGAAGATAGTGGCATAGTGCTTGACATTTAGATATAAAAAATATAAGTTATGAGTAAAATTATAGGTATAGATTTAGGAACAACAAATTCATGTGTTTCGGTAATGGAAGGAAATGAACCAGTAGTTATTCCAAACGCTGAAGGTAAAAGAACAACTCCTTCAGTTATTGCTTTTGTTGAAGGTGGCGAAATCAAAGTAGGTGACCCTGCAAAACGTCAGGCAGTTACCAACCCAACTAAGACAATAGCTTCTATTAAACGTTTTATGGGAAACAAGTTTTCTGAATCAAAAAATGATTTAGGAGTAGTTGCTTATAAATTAGTAAAAGGTGACAACGACACTCCACGTGTTGATATTGATGGTCGTTTATATAGTCCTCAGGAGCTTTCAGCAATGACTCTTCAAAAAATGAAAAAAACAGCTGAAGATTATCTTGGTCAAGACGTAACCGAGGCGGTTATAACAGTCCCCGCTTATTTCAATGATTCACAACGTCAAGCAACTAAAGAAGCAGGTGAAATAGCAGGGTTAAAAGTACAGCGTATAATTAATGAGCCTACAGCCGCTGCATTAGCATATGGACTTGATAAAGGTGGATCTGATAAAAAAATTGCTGTTTATGATTTAGGAGGAGGAACATTCGATATTTCTATACTCGAATTAGGTGATGGTGTATTTGAAGTTCTTTCAACTAATGGTGATACCCATCTTGGAGGAGATGATTTTGATCAAGTAATTATCGATTTTCTAGCGGAGACTTTTAAAAATGATGAATCAATTGATTTGCGTAAAGATCCCATGGCTCTTCAACGTCTTAAAGAAGCAGCTGAAAAAGCAAAAATTGAATTGTCATCTTCTGCTCAAACTGAAATCAATCTTCCTTATGTGACAGCCACAGACTCTGGACCCAAACATTTAGTGACAACTTTATCTCGATCAAATTTTGAACAATTAGCTGACGATCTAGTAAAACGCTCCATGTCACCAGTTAAAAAAGCTCTAAATGATGCTAATTTATCAACTAGTGATATTGATGAGGTAATTCTTGTAGGAGGTTCAACTAGAATCCCCATCATTCAACAAGAAGTTGAAAAGTTTTTTGGAAAAAAGCCCTCTAAAGGTGTAAACCCAGATGAGGTAGTTGCTGTTGGAGCTGCTATCCAAGGTGGTGTGCTTACTGGAGATGTAAAAGATGTATTACTCTTAGATGTAACACCTTTATCTCTTGGAATTGAAACAATGGGAGGAGTTATGACAAAACTAATAGAGTCCAATACAACTATTCCAACAAAAAAATCACAGATCTTTTCTACAGCTGCAGACAATCAACCTTCGGTTGAAATTCACGTTTTACAAGGAGAACGCTCTATGTCTTCTGATAATAAAACAATAGGTCGTTTTCACCTTGATGGAATACCACCTGCGCAAAGAGGAACTCCACAAATTGAAGTAACTTTTGATATTGATGCTAATGGAATAATTAAAGTAAGTGCTTTAGATAAGGCAACTAATAAATCTCAGGATATTCGAATCGAAGCCTCTTCAGGTTTAACAGAGGAAGAAATTGAAAAAATGAAAAAGGAAGCAGAAGCTAATGCTGACGCGGATAAAAAGGTAAAAGAGGAAGCTGAAAAGTTCAATAGTGCTGACCAGATGATTTTTCAAACAGAAAAACAATTAAAAGAATTTGGTGATAAATTATCTGATGACAAAAAAGCACCCATTGAATCTGCATTAGTTGAATTGAAAAAAGCCCATGAATCCAAAAATCTAGAAGACATTGACAAGTCTTTAGAGACGATTAATGAGGCATGGAAAAATGCATCTGAAGAAATGTATAAAGCACAAGCTGAAGCTGGTAATGCTAACAAAGACGGAGATAATCCACAACCTGATAAGGAATCCAAGGGTGGAGATGACGTACAGGATGTTGATTTCGAAGAAGTGAAAGAATAGATATCTTTTTAATTAAAATAAAAAAATGCCTCTAGAAATTCTTAAGGCATTTTTTGTTTCTAAATTTTAGTATATAAAATGAAAAAAGAACAAGTATTAAACATAACAAACGGGATTTGTAAAAACACTTTAATGGAGACATTAGAAATTGAATTTATAGATGTTGGAGAAACCTTTCTTAAAGCTCGTATGCCAGTAAACACTAAAGTGCATCAACCAGATGGAGTTCTACATGGAGGTGCAACAGCTGCATTGGCAGAAAGTGTTGGAAGTGCAGCTGTATTTGTACTTAATAAAGATCCTAATATTCAGGTCAGAGGAATCGAAATCACTGCTAATCATTTAAAAAGCATTTCAAAAGGTTATGTTTATGCTACAGCTACTCCAATCCATCAAGGTAAAACTATACAACTTTGGGAGATTCGAGTAGAGGATGAAAAATCTAATTTAATTTCAATTTGTAAGCTTACGACTTTTAAAATAAGAAAATAAAAATTTAAATATTTTGTGATAAATTTTTAGAATATATTTGCTGAAAATATAAAAAATGAAGAGTGTTATAATTTGTGATATGGAAGGAGTGATTCAAGAAATTAATAAAGGAGCTCTTGAGTTATTTGGTTATAATAAAGATGAACTTATTGGTAAAAAGAGAGTTTCAATTTTTTCTCCAGGTGAAATTGTAATTCAAAATGTTTTAGGATGGTTGGAAAAGGCGAATAAAGAGGGTAAATCTTTAATTAAAACAAATTTTATTAAAAAAGACGGATCTCAATTTAATGCAGAAATTTTAATTACTCCTAATTTTGCAAATGGTAAGGATCAGGAGCAGACAGGTTATTGCGGAATAACTAAAGAAATTAAAGAAGAAGTTAATATACCAATAAATTTTACTACTAAAATTTTTAAAGGAATTGCCATAACAAGAGGTGGGTTTACTTTAGCATCTATTTTACCCATGGTGATTGTAGCAGTTTTATTGAATCAATTGAATTCTCTATCAATTATAAATGCTATAATTTCTATTATAGGAATAATCTCTGTTCATATTTTTGGCAACCTATATAATGACTATTTCGATGTTAAGTCAGGAACAGATGAAGTTAATAATGAATATTTTAATGTTGGTGATAAATCCTTGATGTTGAGAGGAGCTCAAATTTCAGGAGGAAGTAGAGCAATCGAATTAGGACTTATCACGTTGAAAAAAACAAAAAATTTAGGTAATATAATGTTACTAATTGCATTTTTTTGTATTATCTCCCTTTCAATAAATATTTATTTAGAGACTAAATCATTCAAAAATATTATAGGAATAATAGTAATTGGTTTTTTGGGATCTTTCTTAGCGTATTTTTATACTGCAAAGCCGTTAAGACTGTCTGCACGAAAAGGTTTTGGAGAAATTGTTATTTTCTTAACCTTTGGGCCATTGTTGACATTAGGCAGCTTATTTGCTATGTCTAACACTCCATTGGATATAACCTTTTACACCCTAAAAGATTTTATTCTAATCGGAATTCCTCTAGGCCTACTTACTACAAATATTCTTTTTATAAATCAGTTTCCAGATTATCAATCAGATAAAAAATCAGATAAAATTAATTTAGTTGTTTTATTTGGAAAGAAATTTTCAAGATGGATTTATTTATTAAATCTGATGCTTATTTTCTTTAGTACTTTTTATTTTATAAAAGAAATCCACCGATTTGTACCACAATTCAATAATAATATATTTTACATCAGTTTTTCAATTATATTCCTATATGGATTATATATATTTTCTGGTTTGTTAAAGTATTATGATTCAAGAAAATTAATTAATTATAATATCCATACAATATATTATCAAATTATTTTTTGCATTGGTTTAATTCTAACCTTTTACATATAAGTGACATGTTCTTAAATCAAGTTTTAGGTTATAAAAATCCCTTTTGGATGTACCTTCTTGGTTCTTTTGTCGTTATTATTTTTACTGTTATAGGACAGCTGCCACTCACTTTTTTTATTACAAGTGAAAGCATTTCAGCCTCTGGAGGTGATCCAATAGCCGCACTTCGAAACTTAGATAAAAATTTACAATTACTCCTTCTGTTAGTTCCCTTTGCTGTGGGGTTTCTTGGACTTTTTTTGGTAGTTAAAAAGATACATGAGCGAAGTTTGAGAAGCATCTCGACTTCACGTCAAAGCCTAGATTGGAAACGTATTTTTTATGCTTTTTTTATATGGGGTGTATTTAGCATAATATTGATTTTTGGCGATTATTTCATCTATCCAGAAAACTATCAATGGAATTTTAATTTTAGATCTTTTGTTTTTCTCTTTTTAATTGCAATATTTTTAATGCCCATACAAACTAGTTTGGAAGAGTATATTTTTAGAGGATATTTAATGCAAGGTTTTGCAACTTTATTCAGAAGTCGTTGGGGAGCTCTTTTGTTGACTTCATTAGTTTTTGGGTCTCTACATTTATTTAATCCTGAAGTTGAAAAACTAGGGTACGGAGTAATGATCTATTATATAGGAACAGGTTTGTTTTTAGGGATTTTAACCCTTATGGATGAAGGTATAGAACTTGCTCTCGGATTTCATGCAGCGAATAATTTAACAACAGCCTTGCTGGTGACTTCATCTTGGACAGCTTTTCAAACAGAATCTATTTTGATTGATATTTCTGAACCATCTCTAGGAGGAGAAATTTTTATTTCATTATTTTTAATATACCCTTTATTTCTATTTTTAATGTCCAATAAATTCAATTGGTCTGGATATAAAACTAAGCTTATTTCTAAACTATAATATGCATATTCCACATTATTCAAAAATCCATAATCGTTTTCTTTTAAATGGATATTTTTATGACAGAAATACCTTAAAAGAAGTCGCTTATGACTTTATCAAAGAGGGCGATCAATATGAGAATTTTTTAGGTGATTTTCTATTAGATTGGCTAGATCACTCAAACTCTATTTACCTTGAAAGCTCGTTGGCTTCAACTCAGCCAAAAAAAATATTATTTAAAAAACAATCTTTAGTAAATAGTGCAATATCTACAGGAAATTTTTTTGGAGTAAGTGTTGGAGACACCGCTTTACATTGCCTTCCAGCCAATTATATTGCAGGAAAGATGATGTTAATTCGCGCGATGATTCTTGGTTTAGAAATTGATTTAATTTCTCCATCAAAAAATCCATTTTATAAAAATCAAAAAACTTATGATTTTGTAGCCATGACACCAATGCAAGCTTTTAATTCTCTTTCAGAATTAGGAAAAGTTAAAAAACTAATTGTTGGTGGTGCCTATGTTTCTTTATCACTTCAAGAATCCTTAATTAAGGCAAAAGTAAATGCGTTTGAAACATATGGAATGATGGAAACCTTATCTCATATTGCTATTCGAACGATGACAGATTCTGTATCTGAATTTAAATGTTTACCAGACGTCAAAGTTCAACAAGATGATCGAAAATGTTTAGTAATCAACGCTCCTAAATTAGATGTTAAGCATTTGATAACTAACGACCAAGTAGAATTATTAAGTTCAACACGTTTCAGATTAATTGGAAGGATAGATAATGTAATTAATTCAGGAGGATTCAAGCTTCATCCAGAACAAATTGAGCGTAAACTTTCTAAAAACCTTTCTTTCCATTTTTTTATTGACAGTATTTCAGATTCTCTATTAGGTGAAAAGGTTGTTTTGGTTGTCAAAGATGATCCCCAAATTGAATTTAAAAAATTACATAAACAGATTAAAGAGTGTACTTCACTTGAGGCTTGTGAGATCCCTAAGGCAATCATTTGTGTTAAAGATTTTATTCAAACCTACAGTGGAAAGATAAAACGTAAAGCTAGCATGGATCAAAAACCTCAACGTATATTAAACTTGTAGGATACCCATATTAAATTTTTCTGTAATTGGGGCATGATTAGCCATATCAATACCCATACTTATCCATGAGCGAGTTTCTGCAGGATCAATTACTGCATCAATCCATAATTGGGAAGCAGCATACATGATATCAGTTTTATTCTCATAATGCTTATCAATTTTTTCTCTTAAAGCAATTTCTTTTTTTTCATCAACTTTAACTCCTGATTTTTTAGCAGCAGACTTTTCTATTTGCAATAGCACATTGGCTGCTTGACTTCCTCCCATCACAGCCATTTTTGCTGTAGGCCATGCTAGTATTAAGCGTGGGTCATAAGCTTTTCCGCACATAGCATAATTACCAGCGCCAAAAGAGTTGCCAACTACAATAGTAAATTTAGGAACAACAGAATTGGCAACTGCATTGACCATTTTAGCCCCATCTTTGATAATACCTCCGTGCTCAGCTTTAGTGCCTACCATAAAACCAGTAACATCTTGAAGAAAAACTAAAGGAATTTTTCGTTGGTTACAGTTTGCAATAAAGCGTGTAGCTTTATCGGCAGCATCTCCATAAATTACTCCACCAAACTGCATTTCTCCAGATTTACTTTTCACAACCTTTCTTTGATTTGCTATAACCCCTACTGACCAGCCATCTATTTTAGCATAAGAAGTTATTAGTGTTTGACCGTATTCTTTTTTGTATTCATCTTGAGATCCCTTGTCTAATAATAAGTCCATTAGTAAATAGGAGTCATAAGGTTGAGTGCTTTTTTTAGGAAGAACCTTGTAAATCAAATCTGGATCCCCCTCAGGTGCTTTTGCGATACTTCTCTGAAAACCTGCAATTGAAGAATTACCTATTTTTTCAATCAGACTCCTGATTTTATCTAATGCAGCTTGATCATTTTTTACTTTATAATCTGTTACTCCACTAATACCAGAATGAGTATCTGCACCTCCTAAAAATTCATTATCCACATCTTCTCCAATTGCAGCTTTAACTAAATAGCTTCCGGCTAAAAAAATACTTCCTGTATTTTCCACAATAATTGCTTCGTCTGACATTATGGGAAGATATGCTCCTCCTGCTACGCAGCTTCCCATCACTGCAGCGATTTGGACAATACCCATACTACTCATTTTAGCATTATTTCTAAAAATACGTCCAAAATTCTCTTTATCTGCAAAGATTTGATCTTGAAGGGGTAGGAAAATTCCAGCACTATCTACAAGGTAGATGATTGGAATTTTATTTTCCATTGCAATTTCTTGTGCTCTCAGGTTTTTTTTAGCGGTCATTGGAAACCAGGCTCCAGCTTTTACAGTTGCGTCGTTTGCAACAATCACACAGCGTTTTCCTGAGACTTTAGATATAACCACAATTACACCTGCTGATGGGCAGCCACCGTAGTGTTCGTACATACCTTCTGCAGCAAGTGTACCTATTTCAAAAATATCATTGGGGTCATCAACTAGTTGATTGATTCGTTGTCGAGCTGAAAGTTTCCCCTTTTTATTTAACTTTTTAATACTAGATTTACCTCCTCCTTGTTTTATAACTCTTACACGTTGCTCGAGTTTCGCCCATGCCATTTTTATAGCATCTTTATTTTTTTCTTGTTCTATGTTCATATCGTTTTTAAGACATTGCTAAAGTAATAATTTCTATAGTCGTGGTTTTAAATAAAAGGCCGATATTTGTTTTAATACAAATAAAAATGGGTTTAAATAAAAATAAAATCTTTGGCTATACTGCACTTGTAATGGCAATCATAGGAAGCGCATTAATTTTAATTGGTGTATTGAAATATCCTGATTATGCCATAGGATTTTCAATAGCAGGCATTGGCTTCTATACTATAGCATGGGCATTCAATGCTTTAAGGGGAAGAATCTAATATGTCAGAAGAAAAAAAGGTAATCTTTTCGATGAATGGGGTTTCAAAGACATTCCCCAGCGTCAATCAACCTGTCTTAAAAAACATCTATTTAAGTTTCTTTTACGGAGCTAAAATTGGAATTCTTGGACTCAATGGTTCAGGAAAATCAAGTCTTTTAAAAATTATAGCAGGTATAGATAAAAGCTTTCAAGGTGATGTAGTTTTTTCTAATGAATATAAAGTAGGATTTTTACAACAAGAGCCTCAGCTTGAGGAAGATAAAACTGTTCTAGAAGTAGTAAAAGAAGGAGTAGCTTCAACAGTATCTATTTTGGATGAATACAATAATATTAATGATCAGTTTGGTCTTCCTGAGGTTTACGAAAATGCTGACAAAATGCAGCAACTTATGGATCGTCAAGCACAACTTCAAGATGAGATTGATGCTTTAAATGCATGGGAACTCGATACGCAGTTGGAGATTGCAATGGACGCCTTAAGAACGCCCTCTAGTGATCAAAAAATAAGTGTTCTTTCTGGGGGAGAACGCAGGCGAGTAGCGTTATGTCGTTTATTATTACAAAAGCCTGATGTATTGCTTTTAGATGAGCCTACAAATCATCTTGACGCAGAATCTGTACATTGGCTAGAACACCATTTGGCTCAATATCAAGGTACTGTAATTGCTGTAACTCACGACCGCTATTTTTTAGATAATGTTGCGGGGTGGATTTTAGAATTAGATAGGGGTGAAGGAATTCCATGGAAGGGAAATTACTCTTCTTGGTTAGAACAAAAATCTAAACGCTTAGCTCAAGAACAAAAACAATCTTCAAAAAGACAAAAAACTTTAGAACGTGAACTTGAATGGGTTCGTATGGCCCCTAAAGGACGACAATCTAAACAAAAAGCTCGTTTAGCAAATTACGATAAGTTGATAAGTCAAGATCAAAACAAGGTTGATGAGAAACTAGAAATTTTTATTCCAAATGGACCCCGACTGGGTGCTAATGTTATTGAAGCATTTAAAGTTTCAAAATCTTTTGGAGAAAAGATATTGTATGATAATCTAAATTTTAATTTACCTCAAGCAGGAATAGTTGGTGTAATTGGACCAAACGGAGCAGGAAAATCAACAGTTTTTCGCATGATAATGGGTGAAGAAACAACTGACGAGGGAAGCTTCTCAGTGGGCGATACAGTTAAATTAGCTTATGTCGATCAATCACATAGTAATATTGATCCCGAAAAGTCAATTTGGCAAAATTTTAGTGATGAACAAGAGTTAATTATGCTAGGTGGAAGACAGGTTAATTCAAGAGCATTTTTGAGCCGTTTCAATTTTAGTGGAAATGAACAAAATAAGAAGGTTGCTTCTCTTTCTGGAGGAGAACGAAATCGTCTGCATTTAGCAATGACTCTAAAAGAAGAGGGGAACGTTTTGTTACTTGATGAACCTACTAATGATTTAGATGTTAATACCTTAAGAGCATTAGAAGAAGCCCTAGAAAACTTTGCAGGCTGTGCTGTAGTTATTTCACACGATCGCTGGTTTTTAGACCGAATATGTACCCATATACTCGCTTTTGAAGGTAATTCTCAAATATATTTTTTTGAAGGCTCTTATTCTGACTATCAGGAAAACAAAAAAAAGCGTTTAGGTCAAGATATCATGCCAAAAAGAATACAATACAGAAAGCTATCCCGGGATTAGTCAAAGTCTAACTCCATTTTAATATTCCCACGAGAATAAATCACGTCAGCTTCCATAGGAACTTCAATAAAACCATATTTAAAGTATAAATGAATTGAATTTTTTAAAGTTGTATTTGAATAAAGGATAATTTTATTCCAACGATATTTTTTAGCAAAAGAGATGGCAAATTGCATCATAACATTTCCATATCCTTTATTTCTGAACTTAGGATCAATTGCCATTTTACTGAATTCATATATTTGATTTCCCTTTTTTATAAATGAAAAGGTTCCGATAACTTCATCCTTAATTTCCGCCATAAAGATAAAACCACCTGAGTCTAAAATTTCAGATCTTGGATTATTTAATACTATTTCATCAATAGGTTCGACCTCAAAGTACTTTTTGAGCCATTCAATATTTAGAGCCTTAAATTGCTCAGAATCTTTAGCAGTAAATTCTCTAAACTTAATTTCAGGCATTACCAGTCATATCATCTGGTCGAACCCAAGCATCAAATTCCTCAGCTGTCAAATAACCAAGGGATAAACTGGCCTCTTTTAAAGTACTTCCATCTTTATGTGCTTTGTTTGCAATTTCAGAAGCTCTATAGTAACCTATTTTGGTATTTAATGCTGTAACAAGCATTAATGAGTTTTGAACCAATTCGTTAATTCTGTCATGACTGGGTTTAATTCCAATAACACAATTTTCAGTAAAACTTACACATGCATCACCTATTAATCGAGCAGATTGTAAAATATTAGCTGCCATTAATGGCTTAAAAACGTTCAATTCATAATGTCCTTGAGTTCCAGCTATAGTTACGGCGACATCATTTCCCATAACCTGAGCACATACCATGGTCAACGCTTCACATTGAGTTGGATTAATCTTTCCTGGCATAATTGAGCTTCCTGGTTCATTAGCAGGAATGATCAATTCACCAATTCCTGAACGAGGACCTGAGGCCATCATTCGAATGTCGTTACCAATTTTATTTAAAGATACTGCGAGTTGTTTTAAAGCGCCATGTGACTCAACAATTGCATCATGAGCAGCAAGTGCTTCAAATTTATTTTTAGCACTTTTAAAGGGTAATTCTGTAAATTCTGAAATGTATTTAGCTACCAAAGCTGCATAACCTTTAGGAGTGTTTATACCAGTCCCTACTGCGGTTCCTCCCAATGCTAGCTCGGATAAATGATCAAGTGTGTTTTTTAATGCTTTAACACCATGATCTAATTGTGAAACATAACCCGAAAACTCTTGACCTAAAGTCAGGGGAGTAGCATCCATAAAATGAGTACGTCCAATTTTGACAATTTCTTTAAATGCTTCTGCTTTTTTATTTAATTCGTCTCTAAGCTTTTGAACCCCAGGAATGGTAGTTTCAACTATCATTTTGTAAGATGCAATGTGCATTCCAGTTGGAAATGTATCATTTGAAGATTGTGATTTATTGACATCGTCATTAGGTGAGAGTGTTTTATCTCCAATTCCAAGTGTTTTTCCTGCCAGTTCATGCGCACGATTCGCAATGACCTCGTTGAGATTCATATTACTCTGTGTTCCTGAGCCAGTTTGCCAAATTACCAATGGAAATTGATCGTCTAGCTTTCCTTCCAGAATTTCATCACAAACCTGGCCAATTAAATCTCTTTTGGATTCTTCTAGTTCACCAAGTTTGTGATTGGTATAGGCTGCTGCTTTTTTGAGATAGGCAAAACCGTAAATGATTTCTTGTGGCATTGAGCCCCCGGCACCAATTTTAAAATTGGAACGTGAGCGTTCTGTTTGTGCTCCCCAATATACATCTCTGGGAACTTGAACTTCTCCTATTGTATCTTTTTCAATTCGGTATTCCATAATATTGGATTTTATACAAAAATACTAGGTTTGAAAGAAACCCTATTTACAGAGTTAACTTTTTTTGAAAAAAAGCTATGGAAAATCAAATTCAATTTAAAAAATTGAAAAAAATGATTATTTTTACAGCATATATAATTATATGTTTGAATTTGATCAATATCTCGGATTTATTTCTTTTTTAACCATATTAACAATTGGTTTTTGGTTAATGATTTTCTTATTGACCTTCGTCATTCCCTATTGGTTAGTAGGCGCCCTAAGAGAGTACTTTAAATACGGAAGAAATAAAGTAACAGTAGAGGATAAACAAAAAAAATAAAAAAAGGAACTTTTAAGCCCCTTTTAAGTATCTAAAAGTCAGATTCTTCTCCTCCGTCATTTAAACTGCCTCTGCGATTGTTTCTTCTTTTACCCATCTTACGTTCGTTTATACGATAAGTAAATGTAAATACATAGCTGGGTTGTCTCCATTGGAATTCGGTATAGTTTCTGAAATCAGCTGTTTCTGTAGTACTTTTTCTTCTAGAAGAATTAAAGATATCACTTACTCTAAAAGAAAGTGTAGCCTTATCGTTAAACATGAGTTTGTTCAAAGCTCCAGAAAAACTCACAACTCCTTTGGATTCTGTTTGAGCATTTGCTCTAGGGCCAAAGTAAAATCCATTGAGCTGTGTATTGATTCCAAAAGCCAGTGGAAAACTACTGTTGAACCGCATAAACCAACTTACAATTTTTCTATCTAAAGGAACCCCTTTATAGAAACCTATGGTTTCCGAATTAAAAATATTAAAGTTTCCGCTAAGACGGACTTGGCGCTTGGGCGAATAGGTAATTGTAAACTCTGTGCCTGTTCTAATGTTTTCTGAAAGGTTGACTGAAGTCGATCTGAATTCAGGTAATTCAACTAAAGGGTTTACACTTACCACTACCAATTCACCTGTAGTTTCAGTTATGCGTTCTATAACTTGAGTTGCTTTTTGATAATAGACCGAACTATTGAATGTAAACTTATTCCATCTTTTAAGATAACCTAAATCAAATAGGTTGGAATAGGAGGGATCCAAATCGGGATTTCCTTGTCTAAAAAAGGTTAAACTGGTTAGGGATCTAAATGGATTGAGAGACCATGATCTTGGGCGTCGAATACGACGACTATACCCTAAGGTGATATTTTCTTTTTCAGTAAATTCAAAAGAGAAGTTAAGGGTAGGAAACCAATCGGTATAGTCTTTTTCTTTGAAGATTTTCGCTGTCTTCTGGTCAATTTCTATATGAGTCTTTTCCATTCGAAGTCCGATTAAATAAGAGAACTTATTTATTTTTTTACCAAATTGGGCATAGGCAGCATTTATTTTTTGAGTAAAGCCTAAGAAATTGGTTAATTCTGTATTGGGAGTTCTTCCGTTATCTAATAAATCAAAAACATTGTAATCGGTTTCTTGTAAGCTGAAGTCTCCTCGATATCCAATTTCAAACTGTGTATTTTCATTTACAGGCCAGACGTAATCCATCTGTAATAAGGTTCTGCTTTGATCTTCAAAGGTGTCGGATTCTTGATTAAAAGTACTTGTATTTTCTGCTAGATCGCTTTCATCTTCTCTGCTAAATTCAGTTTGAAACTCAATGACCAATTCATGACCTTTATCGTCAAATTTTTTGGTAAAATTCGTAGTGAACTGTTGGGAATTATCGATTTCTTCTTCAAATTGATAACGACCAAATTGATCTACTATGACACCTGAAGCGTTGAGGTTGTCTATTTTGGTGATGTTGTTACTCTCATTATTGCTTCTTCTTACAAAACCGCTAACAGTAAGTGAAGTATCGTCATTAAAATAGTATTCAGCTCCGAGGTTAAAAAAGATACTCTTTCGATTTCGCTGATAGTCTCTGTCTTCATTTACAAAACGAACAGGATTAAAGTTTTCACTTTCAAAAATTCCCCCTCCTCTAGATTCAGAATCTCTTAAGGATGTCGTACTGAAAATATTCAGTTTTTTGGTTCGCCAATTGAGGGTTGCATTCCCTCCATAGGTTGTTGGGAATCCGCCGTTTACGATAAAGGACCCGTTAAAACCTTCCAATTCTTCTTTTTTCAATATCACATTCAATATACCTGCCGTACCCGAAGCTTCGTAACGCGCTGATGGAGAAGTAACCACCTCTACCTTATCGATGGACTCAGCCGGTAGGGATCGTAAACCTTGTGGTCCTGAAAGGCCCACCAAACCTGAGGGTTTTCCATTGATTAAAATACGAACGTTTTGATTTCCTCTAAGAGCGACATTACCCTCTACATCAACGGAAACTGAGGGAACGTTGTCCAACACATCTGCAACCGAACCTCCTCGTACAGTAATATCTTTGCCAACATTATAAATTCTTTTGTCCAAACGAATTTCCACTTCAGTTCGTTCACCAACAAGTTCTACTTCATTGAGTGATTCGGTAACAATTTCTAACTCAAATGTCCCAAAATCCTCGTCTATACTAATCACTTTGTCTTTTAAGGTAATCTTATCAAAGCCAATATATTCAAGTATAATGTTGTATTTACCAGGGAAGACTTCTATAATAAATTTTCCTTTTGTATCGGTGATGCCTCCTTGGATACGATCTGGAGAGCTATCGTTTAATAGTGAAATTGTTGCATACTCTAAAGGATTTTGAGTTTCTTTATCGATTATAACCCCTTCAATTTTAATTTTTTTAAATTTATTTCCTCCTGGTTGCTGAGAAAAACCAGAGATGGATAAACCAAATAGAAATAAGATAACAATTAGTCTCTTCATAATTTATTAAAAGCTTTTTGACTAATAAAAAGTGACTAGGTTTAATTAGTTCCTAAAAAAGTAATAAGATTTTCTAGGGGTCTGGCAAGAACTCCCGAATCTTCTGATGTAACAATTGGGCGCTCAATTGTCTTGGGATATTTAATAAGGACATCAAGTATTTGGTTTTCAGTTAATTCTTTCCTGTTATTAATGGCTTTCCAGTCAGCTTCGTTTTTACGAATAAGTTGGCTGGGTTTAAGTTTTATTTTAACAAGAATTTCTTGAAGTTTTGGTTTAGAAAGAGGTTCTGTTAAATAATTAACAACCGAAATCTTAAGCCCTAAGTCTTCAAGTAGCAATAATGCTTCTCTAGACTTTCTACACCGAGGATTATGATAAATCTTGTACAATTCAAATGGATAAGAACTACTCGAAAATATTTTATTATTTTATTTTCTCAACAATTTCTTTGAAAGTAGAAGGATGATTCATCGCGAGGTCTGCAAGCACTTTTCGGTTTAAATCAATGTTATTTGATTTAACTTTACCCATAAATTGACTATAAGACAGTCCATTAAGTCTTGCACCTGCATTGATACGCGTTATCCAGAGGGCTCTAAAGTTTCTTTTTTTCACCTTTCTGTCACGATAGGAGTAAAGCATAGCTTTATCAACCGCATTTTTTGCAATGGTCCAAACATTTTTTCGACGTCCAAAATATCCTTTGGCTTGCTTTAAAATTTTTTTTCTTCTTGCTCTTGAAGCAACTGAATTTAATGATCTTGGCATTTCTTTTGTTTTTTGAAGGAGGCGGCATCTCTGCACTTTAAAGCCTTACTTCGGGTTTATAAATAAAAGTCGACCTGAATAAGTTTAATTATACTAGTCTTAGCTGTTCCTTAATACTCTTTGTATCACTTTCGTGTACTAGACCAGAATGGGTTAATTTTAATTTACGTTTTTTTGATTTTTTGGTTAAGATATGGCTCTTAAAAGCATGCTTTCTTTTTATTTTTCCACTTCCCGTAATCTTAAAGCGTTTTTTAGCACTTGACTTAGTTTTCATTTTTGGCATAACGTCTCTTTTTTTATTTTTTCTTAGGTGAAATAAACATAATCATCTTTTTACCCTCCAACACAGGCATTTGTTCTACTTTACCGATCTCTTCCAAATCCTGAGCTAAACGTAATAGAAGGATTTGACCTTTTTCTTTAAAAATTATTGAGCGACCTTTAAAAAAAACAAATGCTTTTAACTTAGCTCCTTCTTTGAGAAACTTTTCAGCATGCTTTTTTTTGAACTCGTAGTCGTGCTCATCAGTATTAGGACCAAACCTTATTTCTTTAACAATAATTTTACTTGTCTTAGATTTTAGGACCTTATCTCGTTTCTTTTGTTCGTATAAAAACTTTTTATACTCTAATATTTTACATACAGGAGGAGAAGCTTTAGGCGAAATTTCAACTAAATCTAACTCAAGCGACTGCGCAATAGATAAAGCTTTACTTAATTGATAAACACCCAACTCCACGTTATCCCCAACAAGCCTTACTTCTTGAGCTGTAATTTTTTGATTGATCCGATGTGGATCTTCCTTGAAAACCCTTCCTGGGCTGTTCGATCTTCTTCTTCGTATTGCTATGTCACTTTGTTTTAAATTAAACTTTAAAGGTAGCTTGACTCTCCTTAATTTCTTTTTTTAGTTGATTAACAACTTTCTCAATTGCAAAACTTCCAATATCTCCTTTTTGATGTTTTCGAAGAGATACCGTCTCATTGTTTGCTTCTTTTTCTCCTAAGATAAGCATGTATGGGACTTTAGAAATTTCCGATTCACGGATTTTTTTACCTATCGTCTCATTTCGATCATCTAAGAGGGCGCGAATTTCGTGATTTTCCAAGTAATTTAAAACTTTTAGAGCGTAATTTTTATATTTTTCACTAACACAGAGAATATTTATTTGTTTAGGCATCAACCAAAGAGGAAAATTTCCACCTGTATGCTCCAAAAGAATAGCAACAAAACGCTCCATGCTCCCAAAGGGTGCACGGTGAATCATAACTGGACGGTGAAGCTCATTATCACTACCTTTGTAAGTTAAATCAAAGCGTTCAGGAAGGTTGTAATCCACCTGAATAGTTCCTAATTGCCATTGACGCCCTAAAGCATCTTTAACCATGAAGTCTAACTTTGGACCATAGAAAGCAGCTTCTCCTGTTTCAACTACATAATCCAAGTTTTTTTCCTTTGCTGCACTAATAATTGCTTGTTCAGCTAAATCCCAATTTTCAGAAGTGCCAATATACTTTTCAGGTTTTTTTTGATCTCGAAGAGATACCTGTGCAGTAAAGTCATCAAAACCTAGTGAGGTAAAAACATACAGTACTAAGTCAATTACTTTTTTAAACTCCTCGTCCAACTGTTCTTGCATACAGAAAATATGGGCATCATCTTGAGTAAATCCGCGAGCTCGAGTAAGTCCGTTTAATTCCCCACTTTGCTCATAACGATAGACAGTTCCAAATTCAGCATAACGCTTAGGTAGGTCACGATAACTCCAAGGTTTTGTTTTGTATATTTCACAGTGGTGAGGACAGTTCATTGGCTTGAGTAAAAATTCCTCTCCATCTGCCGGAGTTTGAATAGGCTGAAAACTGTCTGCACCATACTTTTCGTAGTGTCCAGAGGTCATATATAATTCTTTGTTACCAATATGGGGAGAGATAACCTGCTCATATCCAGCTTTAGTTTGAGCAGTTTTTAGAAAATTCTCTAAACGTTCTCGCAATGCTGCTCCATTTGGGAGCCATAAAGGTAATCCTTGTCCTACTTTTTGAGAAAAGGCAAAGAGCTCTAATTCCTTTCCAAGTTTTCTATGGTCTCTTTTTTTGGCTTCTTCCAAAAGGTTAAGGTACTCTGTTAATTCTTTTTGTTTTGGAAAAGATATACCGTAAATCCTAGTCAGTTGTGGTTTTGTTTCGTCGCCACGCCAGTATGCTCCAGCCACACTAAGTAGTTTTACGGCTTTTATGAAACCAGTGTGGGGAATATGTCCTCCCCGGCAAAGATCAGTAAAGTTAGCATGGTCACAAAAACTAATAGTTCCATCTTCAAGATTTTCAACAAGCTCAACTTTATAGGGGTTATTTTCATTTTTATAGAATTTTAACGCATCTGATTTAGTACTCATTCGCATTTTAAATTCAAATTTTTCTCTAGCGAAAGTCATAAATTGTTTTTCTAGCGCTGGAAGATCTTTCTCAGAAAAAGAAGCCTCTCCAAAATCTACATCATAGTAAAAACCATTTTCAATTGCCGGACCAATAGTTAATTTTGCTTGGGGATATAATGAAATTAAGCTTTGGGCTAAAATATGTGCAGAGGAATGCCAAAAAGCTGCTTTTCCCTCTTTATCATTCCATGTGAAAAGATTTATGATTCCATCCTCCGTTATAGGTGTTCTAGCTTCAAGGATATTATCATTAAATCTAGCAGAAAGGACATTTCGAGCCAATCCTTCACTGATACTTTGAGCTATTTCTATTGGGGTTACCCCTCTTTTAAAGGTACGAACAGACTGGTCAGGAAATTGAATTTCAATCATAACTAGTTATAAAATCTGTGCAAAGATAAGGGGTCTTAGGCAGGGATACAACGCCAAACTAAAGATTCCTTTTTTTTCGTTCTCCCAATAAAGCATTTATCATAGTTTTTACCGCTAGAAAGCCATAATAAATGGCTATAATCATTATACTTAAACCAGTAATTAGAACTGGATAATAAAAGGGGTGTTCTTGATTTTTAAATGCTTGATGTACAATTACTGGTCCCAAAAAGCAGCAGAATAAAAAAACTGTCATTCGTTTTAATCCTTTTTGAAATAGAGCTTTATTCATATAATTATTTTTTATTAAAAGCATCAATAGCTCCTCTAACACCACCGTTTTCTTTTATTAATTTTTGTGCAAGCACTAGATCTACTCCTGTAGCCTCTATAACTATAAGCTCTGCACGACCTTTAAGTTTTTCGTTAGAAAGCTTCATATCTATCATTTTACTACCTTTTATGTGTCCAAGATTTATCATGGTAGCAGTAGTAATACTGTTAAGAATTAGTTTTTGGGCAGTTCCTGCTTTCATTCGAGAACTTCCCGTAACAAACTCAGGACCAACAATTACTTCAATAGGGAAGTCACTTACTTTTGCAATCGGACTGTTTAAATTACATACAATACAACCGGTAGGAATCCCATGTTTCTGTGCTTCAGATAGGCCTCCAAGAACATAGGGTGTAGTTCCAGAGGCAGCAATTCCTATTAAAATGTCATGAGAATTTATAAACTTTTCTTGTAAATCATCCCAGCCTTTTTTTGTGTCGTCTTCTGCACTTTCTACAGAATGCCTAAGGGCATAATCCCCTCCAGCAATTAGTCCAATCACTTTTTCAGGTTCTGTTCCAAAAGTTGGTGGACATTCAGAAGCGTCAAGTACTCCTAAACGGCCACTTGTTCCTGCACCAATATAAAAAAGACGGCCACCATTTTTAAGTTGTTTTACTACTTTTTTAATCAATTTTTCTGTTTGGTCCTTAACTTCTCCGACAGCTTTCAAAGCATTTTGATCTTCACAATACATGCCATCAATAAGTTCTCTGACACTCTTTTTTTCTAAATCGTTGTGATTTGAATCTTTTTCGGTTATTTTTTGAAACATCATAATGTAGAAAAATAAGAAGTTTATAATTATTAACTAAGATTAATATGTATGTTAAATATAAATGATCAAGAGCATTCATCAAAATCACATTAAGTCAATTTGATTCAATGAAAAAACCTAAACATAAGATTTTTAAAAAAAGAAATTAATAATTAACCTATTTTAGTGTCTAAGTTTCTTTTAAGAGCTGAAAGAAATTTTTGAGTTGTTAGGTAGTGAGAACTATTTGTTTCTTTACCGTGAATTAAAACAGCTAAATCTTTTGTCATTTTTCCACTTTCTACTGTTTCAATACATACATTTTCTAGTGTGGTACAAAACTCTATTAGCTCAAGGTTATTATCAAGCTTTCCACGATGAGCCAATCCTCTAGTCCAGGCAAAAATAGAAGCTATGGGATTAGTAGAAGTTTCTTTTCCTTGTTGATGCTGGCGATAATGACGAGTTACTGTTCCATGAGCCGCCTCTGCTTCCATTGTTTTACCATCCGGAGTTACTAAAGTGGAGGTCATTAACCCTAATGAACCAAATCCCTGAGCTACCGTATCAGATTGTACATCCCCATCATAGTTTTTGCATGCCCAAACGAATCCTCCATTCCACTTCATAGCAGCAGCTACCATATCATCGATCAAACGGTGTTCATATGTTATACCTGCCTTTTTAAAGCGATTTTTAAACTCACTATCAAAGACTTCTTGAAAAATATCTTTAAAACGGCCGTCGTAAGCTTTTAAAATTGTGTTTTTAGTTGATAGGTATAATGGCCACCCTTTATCTAGGGAACGATTCATACATGACCTAGCAAAACCATATATTGATGAATCAATGTTATACATACTCATTGCTACCCCATTTTCTTGAAAGTGATAAACTTCCCATGTTTTTGGAGTTCCCCCGTCGTCAGGAGTAAATGTCATAGTAAGTTTTCCTTTTCCATTAGTTACTGTATCTGCAGCTTTGTATTGATCACCGAAAGCATGTCTTCCTATGCAAATAGGTTTAGTCCAGCCTTGAACATATCGAGGCACATTACTCATGATTATTGGTTCCCTAAAGACTGTTCCACCTACAATATTTCTAATAGTCCCATTTGGTGAACGCCACATATTTGACAAATTAAATTCTTTTACTCGATCTTCATCAGGGGTGATGGTAGCACATTTAATTCCAACATTATGATTTTTAACAGCATTCGCTGCTTGAATTGTAATTTTATCTTCGGTTGCATCACGTGATGTAACCGAAAGGTCATAATATTCAATGTTTAAATCCAAATAGGGAAGTATTAATTGATCCTTAATGAATTTCCATATTATTCGAGTCATCTCGTCTCCATCCATCTCTACTACTGGGTTAGCGACTTTAATTTTTGACATATTTTTAAATTTAGGTTTATAAAAAAACCGCCTTTTGGGGCGGTTTTAATTTATTTATGCTTCTTTGATCCGCGCTTTTTTACCTCTTAAATTTTTGAAGTAATAAATTCGTGAGCGACGGACTTTACCTTTTTTATGTACTTCAATTTTCTCTAGAGTAGGGAGGTTCATTGGAAATATACGTTCTACACCAACTGTCCCTGACATCTTTCTTATTGTAAATGTTTTAGATAGTCCTTGACCTTTGATTTGAATTACCGTGCCTTTAAAGAATTGAGTACGAACTTTTTCTCCTTCTCGAATTTGATAATAAACAGTAAGACTGTCACCTGCATCAAATTCGGGGAAGTCTTTCTTGGTTAAAAATTCATTTTGCACGTAGCTTACTAAGGCTTCCATAATAGGGTTATTTAACATTTTGAAAGTCAACATGCACGTTTATCGTCAGAGGTTTAACTTTTTGTTTTGCAAAATTAAACTTTATTTTTAAGTATACAATAAAGAATATTAACAAATATTTTCTTATTTCAGAAGGTCTGGACGTAATTTTTTTGTTCTTTCTAGAGACTTTTCATCTCTCCATTCATTTACTTTTGGAGTATTTCCTGAAATTAAAATTCTTGGAACTTCCCAGCCTTTGTATTCTGCCGGACGCGTGTATATTGGAGGTGCAAGTAGTCCGTCTTGAAAACTATCTGTTAATGCAGATGATTCATCCCCAAGAACACCAGGGATCAAACGAATAATACTATCACAGAGAATGGCCGCAGCTAATTCGCCTCCCGATAGAACAAAATCACCAATTGAAAGTTCTTGGGAAATCAAATGATCACGAACACGTTGATCTACTCCTTTATAGTGACCACAAAGGATAATTATATTTTCTAAAGTTGAAAAATGATTAGCTTTTTTTTGATTAAATTTCTCTCCATCTGGAGTTAGGTAAATGATTGCGTCGTATTTTCTCAGTTTTTTTAAGGCTTCAATACAGCGATCAATTGGCTCTATCATCATGACCATTCCTGCACCTCCACCAAATGGATAATCATCAACCTGCCTTTGTTTGTGTTTGCTAAATGTTCTTAGGTCATGAAAATGGACTTCAGCTATTCCTGAGGCAATCGCTCGCTTCAGAATTGAAACTTCAAAAGGACTTTTAAGTAGATCTGGAAAAAGAGTTATAATATCAATACGCATATTTTGCTAGATCGGTATTATACAAAAATAAATAAAGTCTCAGTAGTACCGAGACTTTATTGACAAAGCTTTTATTTTTTTTAGTATTGTAAAATTATTTTTTCTTTTTCACCTGAAGGATTTAGAAAAAGAATACTTTCTAAATTTCCCATCTGAAAACCTTTAAGATCTGAAAGTTTATTAACTTTTTGACCGTTTACCTCGAGTATAATGTGGCCATTATCGATTCCGTTTTGATAAAGTCTTCTATTGTTCATGTTAGAAATATATAAACCTTCATCTATGCCGTATTCATCAATTTGTTCCGGGGTTAACTCACGAACCTCCATGTAAAAGAAAATAGAACGATTAATCTTTTCAAGACGAACATCTACTTTTTTGTCCTCCCCATTACGTTTATAGATAATACTAACTTTTTCACCTGGTCTCTTGGTAGACAAGTAGCCTGAAAGATCTGCAAATTTATTTATAATAATTCCATCTACACTTTTTATAATATCTTTTGGAAGAAGTCCAGCAAGGTCAGCTCCTAACCCTTCCTCTAAATCAGTAATATAAAACCCCTCTGTTTCTTCTACCTCAAAACGCTTTGCAAATTTTGCATCTAATGCTTGTCCAATTACGCCTAGAAGTCCGCGTTGAACATCTCCATATTCAATTATATCTTCAAAAATTTTTCGTGCTATATTACTTGGAACTGCAAAAGAGTATCCTACAAATCCTCCCGAAATAGAAGTTATAGCGGTATTTATTCCAATTAATTCTCCACTTGTATTGACAAGAGCCCCACCACTATTGCCTCGATTAACAGCAGCATCAGTTTGTATATAAGATTCGTTGACTCCATCACTTTTATTGAGATCTCGAGATTTTGCACTTATTATACCTGCTGTCACGGTAGAATTTAAATTAAAAGGATTTCCAACAGCTAGAACCCATTCTCCAATTCTCGTGGTATCTGAGTTTCCAAAATATATGTAAGGTAATTTCCCACCAGAATTGATTTTCAATACAGCAATGTCTGTATCGGGATCAGAACCAATAACATTAGCCTTATAGGTTTTATTATTGTTTGTAGTTATCTCTATTTCGTTATTATTTTCAATCACATGATTATTTGTGATTATATATCCGTCTGGAGAAACAATAACTCCTGATCCAGTTCCTATGCGTTCAGGAAGTTCATCATCTGGATTAAAATATCGATAAAAGGAAGGAAGTTTAGAGTTTGATTTACTAGTGTTTTTAACGTGAACAACAGCATCTATTGTTTTTTCCGCTGCGCTCGTAAAGTCTGTGCGTTCAGCAGCTATTTTTGAATTATTTACAGTGTAATTTGCTGGTATTAATGTTGGATTTTCATAATATTTAGGACTAACTTCACTAGTATTAACGAAGTACTGGTCATAAATAAAAAGACTAAAAAAAGCACTTAATATTGCAATGGAAAAAGTTTTAAAAAATGATTTCATATGTATATTTTTATTTTTCATTTAACAGATAAAATACGCAACTTTCATTCTTAATTAAGATTTAAAAATTTAGAACATATTTTATAACATTTATTTTTTTTTCAAAATTATGTTTTTTTATTAAAAATGAAATTTCTTTAACGCCTCTTTAACACCTTTAAAATTGATTATATTTACCATCAATGCAAATTAAATTTGACAAATATCAGGGAACTGGAAACGATTTCATTATAATAGATAATCGAAATAAAAAATATTCAATTCTTAAAAAAGAGCAGCTAAAATTTTTATGTAATCGATATACTGGGATTGGTGCTGATGGTATTATCCTAGTTCAAGAGACCCAAGATGCTGATTTTGAAATGCTTTATTTCAATTCAGATGGAAACTTAAGTTCTCTTTGTGGAAACGGTGGTCGTTGTAGCGTAGCTTTTGCCAAAAAATATAAGTTGATTGAAACTGTTGCTAAATTTAAAGCCATAGACGGGTTCCATGAAGCAAAATTACTTTCTGATAATAAAGTGCGTTTACGTATGCAAAATGTAATTTCAATAACTAAACATAAAGATTCTTTCTTAGTTAATACAGGATCACCTCATTATGTCAAACTTTTTGGTGACATATCTTCTATAAATATAAAAAAAGAAGGTGCTGATATTCGTTACTCAGATTTCTTTATGCCGAATGGTATTAATGTTAATTTTATTGAAAAAAGGAATAATAGTCATTTTTTAATTCGCACTTATGAACGAGGCGTTGAAGCTGAAACTTTATCTTGTGGAACAGGAGCTGTAGCGGCTGCATTAGTTATGAATCATATTGGTGAAACAGAAGGAATAACTCAAGTCCAATTAGAGGCCTTGGGTGGAAATTTGAAGGTAAGTTTTGACAAGATTAATACAGGATATCAAAATATTTATTTGGAAGGTCCAGCAACTTTTGTTTACTCAGGTACTATTAATTTATGAGTTTAAAAGGAGTTTTTTTACGTGCTCTAGAGCCCAAAGATATCGAGACCTTATTGGAAATAGAAAATAACTCTTCTTACTGGAAATATTCAAATAGAACAGAACCCTTTTCACGTGATTTACTTCAAAAGTTTATTAATCAACAAGACCAAGATATTTTTGAGGTAAAGCAAAAACGATTTGTAATAACAAATTCAAAGCTAAATGCGTTAGGTTTTATTGACCTTTTTGATTTTGAACCCTTACACCGAAGAGCAGGTGTTGGTATTATATTAAAAAAAGAATACATAGGAAAAGGCTATGGAAGAACTGCCATTAAACTTATCGGATCTCATGCGAAAGAATATTTGAATATTCATTCTCTTTTTGCAAATATTGAGGCTGATAATAAAAAAAGTATTCGAGCTTTTGAGTCATGCGGGTATAGACAGGTTGGTTTAAAAAAAGCTTGGAATTTTTATCAAGACCAATTTCATGATGAATATCTTTACCAAAAAATATACAGTTTGTGAACAGAAAAAAAATAATTTTATTTATCTGCTTACTCGGAGTAGGAATTGGATTATTTTTTGTTCTTCGATTTTACCAAATCTTTTTTTGGAGTAACACAACTTTTGAAAACGAATATTCCTACATTTTTATTGACAGGGATGATACCATTGATTCTTTAAAAATAGAATTAAATTCTTTTCTCAAATCTACTGTTGACTTTGATATAGCAGCTGAAAAAAAAGGATATACCAAAAGAATCCTTCCTGGTAAATATCGTATTATGAAAGGTATGGGTAATAATCAGATTATTAACACCCTAAGATCAGAAAGGCTTGCTACAAGAGTTGTTTTTAATAATCAAGAACGTTTAGAGGATCTTGTAGGTCGTTTATCAATTCAAATTGAAGCCGATAGTTTAGAACTTTTAACAGCTTTTCAAGATTCCATTTTTTTAGCAGACAAAGGATTTAACAAAAAAAATGCCCTTACTATGTATATCCCTAATTCTTATGACGTTTTTTGGGATATTACTCCAGCAGATTTCAGAAAACGTATGCTTGATTATCATGATTTGTTTTGGAATGAAAAGAGAATCGCTAAAGCTAGAGCATTGAAATTAAATCAAAAAGAAGTTTATATTTTGGCCTCTATTATTCAAAAAGAATCAGTTCAATTAAAAGAGCAGAATCGTATAGCTGGTGTTTATTTAAATCGGTTAAAAATAGGGATGAAATTGCAAGCTGATCCAACAGTGATTTTTGCATTAAAAAATGAAACTAATGATTTTCGACGTATTATAAAACGAGTATTATATAAAGATTTAGGTTTTAAATCACTCTTTAACACTTATCTTTATTCTGGTTTACCACCTGGTCCTATTACTATGCCTGACGTTTCAGCAATTGATGCTGTATTAAATTCAGAAGAACATGATTATTTCTATTTTGTTGCTTCTCCCTTAAAACCAGGTTATCATTTGTTTGCTAAAAATCTTAAAGAGCATAATAAAAATAAAAAAGTATATACTCGCTGGTTAAAAAAACAAAAAATATATCGTTAATTAAAACTCTCTATTATAAAAATGCAGGGACGTTTATTGAGATCAGGTTTGTCCTTTTTCCATTCTAAAACAGATAAAGTTTTAACAAATTCAGATTTCATATTGAGATCACATGCTACACAAATTCGAGTGCTACTGTCTAGAACTTTTATCATTTCAATGAATAAATTATTATTTCTATATGGGGTTTCAATGAAAATTTGCGCTTGATTATTTTTTTCCGATAAGCGTTGAAATTTTGATAATGCGTGAGAACGATTTTTTTTATCTATTGGAAGATATCCATTAAATGCGAAATTTTGACCATTCATTCCAGAACTCATCATCGCTAAAATTATTGATGAAGGCCCTACAAGAGGCTTTACCTTAATTTCATTTTTATGTGCTTTAGAAACAATTACTGCTCCAGGATCTGCAATTCCTGGGCAGCCTACATCTGAGAGTAATCCAATAGAAATTCCCTTTGAGCAACAATCAAGATAAGTATTAATTTCCTCCTGAGTACTGTATTTATTTAATTGAAAAACAACAAGTTCATCTTGATTTTTACTTGGAATTATCTTTTTTATAAATCGGCGGCCCATTTTTTCATTTTCAACAATAAAATGGGTTAACTCATTTATTACTGTTTTAATTGAAATAGGTAAAACCTCCAAAGGGGGAGTGTATCCTAAAGGAGAAGGAATAATATATAATATTCCTTTTTGTATTTCATTTATTTTCACAGATTTAATTCTTTTACAATTTGATCACAAGCCTTATCCAGAAGATTATAGCAATGGTCAAATCCTCCTACATCTCCATAATAAGGATCAGGGACTTCTTGTTCATATTCAAGAATTAGTTTTACCTTTTTATGATCTTCAGATAATTGAGCAAGTGATAGTACATCATTGTAATTTGATTTATCCATTACATAGATATAATTAAAATTTCTGAAATCTTCTTTAGTGAATTTTCTAGCTCTGAAGTAACTTATATCAATACCATTTTTTTTTCCAACGCTAATACTTCTTGGATCAGGTTGATTTCCAATATGATATGCTGCTGTTCCAGCAGAGTCAACAAAAGTTGATTTACCCACCTTTTTTTTTAAAATTCCTTGAGCCAATGGAGAACGACAAATGTTACCCAAGCAAACCATGAGTATTTTTGTAGCCATCTTTGAAAAAAAATTATAAAGTTAGTTTTTGACTTAGATCTTCAACATATTTTCTAAACTGTTTGTCAGTGAAGGTCAAATTATCAACAGTTTTACAGGCATGAAGGACAGTAGCGTGGTCACGCTTACCAATTTGACTTCCGATACTTGCTAGAGATGCTTTTGTAAACTTTTTTGCAAAATACATAGCCAATTGTCGTGCTTGAACGATATGTCTTCTTCGAGTTTTAGACTGGAGAGTTTCGATATCCATTTGAAAATAATCCGATACTACTTTTTGAATGTAATCGATCGATACTTCGCGTTTGGTGTTTTTAACAAACTTCATTACAACATCCTGGGCAAGCTCTAAAGTTATTTCTGCTTTGTTAAATGAGGATTGAGCAATTAAGGATATGATAGCACCTTCTAATTCACGTATATTGGTTTTAATATTTTTTGCTACATACTCAATAATATCTTCATGAATATTGACCCCATCTCTGTATAGCTTATTTTTTAAAATAGAAATCCTAGTTTCGTAATTTGGTAGCTGTAATTCTGCAGAGAGTCCCCATTTAAATCTTGAAAGTAGGCGTTGTTCGATATCTTGCATATCAACTGGAGCTTTATCAGAGGTCAAAATCACCTGTTTCCCATTTTGGTGCAAATGGTTAAAAATATGGAAGAAAACATCTTGAGTTCCTGTTTTTCCTGATAGAAATTGAACATCATCAATAATCAGAACATCTAAAAGTTGATAAAAGTGAATGAAATCATTTCTTGTGTTTTTCTTTACAGCTTCGATATATTGTTGTGTAAACTTTTCAGCGGCTATATATAAAACTGTTTTGTCTTGGTATTTATCTTTGATTTCAACCCCAATTGCATGGGCAAGATGCGTTTTTCCTAGTCCAACACCTCCAAAAATTAACAATGGGTTGAAAGAAGTTCCACCTGGTTTTGCAGCAACTGCTTGGGCGGCTGATCTACCTAGTCGATTGGAGTCTCCTTCTAAAAAATTTTCAAAGTTGTAACTAGGATTGAGCTGAGATTCAATTTGTAAATTTTTAATTCCAGGTATTACGAAAGGATTTTTTAACTCAGATGGTTGAGAGTTCAAAGGGGCATCAACTTCTTGAGGTCGAATTCCTTCTCGATTATTACTTGGGATATTCTCTGTAAAAGCAGCTTTATTTCCAAAGCTATTTTCCATTCGAATTGAATATACAAGACGGGCATCATTGCCTAATTCTTTTTGTAAGGCTGTTTTGAGAATCTTTACATAATGCTCTTCGAGCCACTCGTAAAAAAATTTACTAGGAACTTCAATACTCAAAATATTTTCAGAAAGTTTAATGGGTTTAATTGGAAGAAACCAAGTTTTGTAAGCTTGAGGTTGGATGTTGTCTTTTATAAAAGACAAACAATTATTCCAAACCGAAGAAGCGTTACTAGACATTTAATTAAGTATGTTTAATTGTTTTTTTTTTGGTTTAATAAGATAATTAATATCTACAAACAAATATTAACTAAAAAAACTAGAAAAAAAAATCAAAAGCCTATTGAATATTAAGTTTTTTTTTTAGATCTTCTGGATCACTTTTTTTTGTAATGTAATTTACTTTATTTCTAAAAAAATTAATCTCTTAAATTGTGTATTATAAAACTAAAACTATAGCGGTTCGTTATGGAGAAACTGATCAAATGGGTTTTGTTCACCATAGCAATTATTTAAAATACTTCGAGTTAGCACGAATAGAATGGCTTTTAGATTTAGGTATTTCTTATGCAGCTATGGAACTTGATGGGATTTTAATGCCAGTTGTAAGTGCAAGGGTAAAATTTAAAATTCCTTTATTATTTGGAGATAATTTCAATGTGAAGATTTCCTTAAAAAAAGAACCAAAGGCAACACTTGAATTTGATTACATAATAGTCAATCAAAAAAATGAAATTATTTGTATTGGAAATACTGTTTTAGCTTTTTTATCTTCAATGAAAAAACGACCTGTTCGTTGTCCAAAATTTCTACTCGAAAAATTCAATTAAAATAAAAATTTAATTCATCTCCATCAAAGTTTTTGACGATCTGAGATTTTGAATCAAACTTAGGCGATGTTACACCTTTATTCAGCTTCTTTTTTGCAGTAAAAATTCGTGATTCATCCCAAAGATTAGCATCAATGAAATTTTGTAATGTTTTCTTTCCTCCCTCAACAATAATCGATTGAATATGATTTTTAAAACAGTAATTTAGGAAAGTATTAAGATTAAAAGGGTCTAATTTTACAAATCTTTTTTGGTTGATATTTTTAGATGTACTCACTTTGTTAAAAAAATAGGCAGGTTTTTTATCCTTATTTATATTACTTTCTTTTGGAATTCTACTATGAGGATCCAAAACCAAACGAAGTGGATCTGAACCCTCAAAGTTTCGAGTGGTTAATTTAGGGTTGTCTTCAATTATAGTCTGAATCCCTACCAAGATTGCAGCTTCTTGACCTCTCCATTGATGAACTATTTGGCGTGATTGATTGTTAGTAATCCAAAACACAGTCCCGTTTTCATTTTGGCTATTAAAAGGTGCGATAAAGTGATCTGAAGTTTGTGCCCATTTTAAAATAATATAGGGGCGTTTTTTTTGATGAAAAGTAAAAAAACGTCGATTAAGAAAGTCCGTCTCTTTTTTTAATACTCCTTGAATCACTTTGCAACCAAAATTCTTTAGGGCTTTTATTCCTTTACCTGCTACTTTTGGATTAGGATCAATCGAGCCGATAATAATCCTAGGAATCTTGAATTTTTTTATAATTTGAATACAAGGAGGTGTTTTTCCAAAGTGAGAACAAGGTTCAAGATTAACATATAACGTACTTTTTGAAAGTAACGCTTTATCAGATACACTATTAATGGCATTTACCTCTGCATGAGCTAACCCTGCCTTTTTATGCCACCCCTCTCCAATAATCTGATTTTTATGGACAATTACAGCTCCAACCATTGGGTTAGGATAGGTTTCACCTAACCCTTTTTGAGCTAAATCAAGACAACGCTGCATGTAATGTTGATCCTTAGTATTGTTCAAATCTTAGTTTATATTAATTTGCTGACCTGTGACAAGTAAAATATAATAGATTGTAAATTTAATACAAAATGTTTGTTATGACATTACGAGAGGGTCAAGAGCACTTTAAAGCCGGATTAGGTGGATTTTTTCAAAGCTCAGAAATTGATTTTTATTATAAAACGCTTCTAAAAGATGGTTTAAATCGTGATCCTATTCAACTCTCAATTGAACCATGGGTAGAGTTAACTTCAGAGGAAGAATTTTTCGTAAAAGAAAGTCTGTCTAAACTTATTGCGCATCAACCACTTCAATATGTATTAGGTAAAACTCATTTTAGAGACTTGACTTTAAAAGTCGATAAACGGGTTTTAATTCCAAGACCTGAGACTGAGGAAATGGTGGATTGGGTTTTAGAGGATTTTAAAAAACTAAATCAAAAACTAAGACTTATTGATATGGGAACAGGTTCAGGATGTATTGGAATAGCATTAGCAAAAGCACAACCTTATTTTTCAGTTTTTGCCCTGGATAAAGATGTTGATATTTTGGACTTAACAGCAGAAAATGCTAAACTAAATGGAGTTCAAATCAAATGTATTGAACAGGATATGAATCAAATGAATACTCTTAAGCTTAAAATAGATGTAATTGTTTCAAATCCTCCTTATGTAATGCTCAGTGAACAAAATCAAATGAAATCTAATGTTTTAGATTATGAGCCTCATCAGGCAATTTTTATTTCTAATAAAGATCCTTTACTTTTTTATCGTTTAATTTTAGAATTTGCCGCTGACAACCTAAAACCAAAGGGCTTTATTTATTTTGAAATAAACCCCTTGTTATTAAAAGAACTCAAAGATTTAATTATCTCATTTTCCTATATTGTATTCGAACGTTTGGATATCTTTAAAAAAGTTAGGATGCTTCGTTTGCAGAAAAAATAATATGGAAGAAATTCAAAAAAAAATATCACAACTAAGTAATAAATTAAATGAGCATAATCATCTCTATTATATAGAAGATGCACCTGTAATTACTGATTTTAAGTTTGATCAAATGTTATCGGAGTTACAAGATTTGGAGAAACAATATCCTCAATTTAAAGATCCAAATTCTCCTACACAAAGAGTAGGAGGAGGAGTCACCAAATTTTTTGATACAATTGAGCACAGGTATCCAATGTACTCATTGTCTAATACATATTCTAAGGGTGAGTTAGTTCAATGGGAAACTCGTATCAGAAAAATTTTAGGAGTCGACACAGAAATTTGTTACACATGTGAACTTAAGTTTGATGGAGCCTCAATAAGTCTAACATATGAAAATGGTGCTTTAGTTCAGGCTTTGACCAGAGGAGATGGAGTTCAGGGAGATGCTATAACTACCAACGTAAAAACAATCAATTCAATCCCATTAAAACTAAAAGGCAATTATCCAAAATTTTTTGAGATTCGAGGTGAAATTATTTTACCGTTGATGGGCTTCCATAAAATGAATGAAAAACGTGCAGAATTGGGAGAAACACTTTACAGTAATCCAAGAAATACAGCCTCTGGAAGTTTAAAATTACAGGATAGTAGTTTGGTGGCCGAAAGACCTTTAATTTGTTTTTTTTATGCACTAGCAGCAGATCAATTAATGATTGACTCTCAATTTGAGGCCCTAAAAAAAGCAAGAGAGTGGGGTTTTAAAGTTCCAGATTCTGCAAGTTTAGCTCATTCAATTGACGAAGTTTTTGAATTTATAACTGAATGGGATGAAAAGCGTAAAAGTCTTCCTTATGAAATTGATGGAATTGTAATCAAAGTAAATCAATTTAATCAGCAAAATAAATTAGGGTTTACTGCTAAAGCTCCTCGTTGGGCTATGGCTTACAAATATCAAGCACAACAAGCATCAACAGTGCTTTTAGAAGTACAGTATCAAGTAGGAAGAACAGGCGCGATTACTCCAGTAGCTATATTGAAACCTGTATTAATCTCTGGAACAATAGTCAAACGAGCTTCTTTGCACAATCAAGATCAGATTGAAAAATTAGGTTTACGAATTGGGGATACTGTTTTTGTTGAAAAAGGAGGAGAAATCATTCCTAAAATTATTGGGATAGATCAAGATAAACGAGCCTCCTTCAAAGAAGAAATTTCTTTTATAAGTAATTGTCCTGAATGTAAATACCCTTTAACACGTGAGGTAGGTGAAGTCCAACATTATTGTAAAAATGAGATTGCTTGTCCTCCTCAACAGATTGGTAAAATTCAACATTTTATAGGTCGAAAGGCAATGGATATTGAAGGTTTAGGTGGAGAAACGGTTAGTTTATTATTTCATGAGGGTTTGTTATCTAATATTGCTGATTTATACCGTTTAAAAAAGGAGAAGATTTTACCTCTAGAACGGATGGCTGAAAAATCAGTAAATAATCTATTTGAAGGAATAGGAAAATCTAAAAATAAACCCTTCTCAAAAGTTCTGTTTGGCTTAGGTATACGTTATGTTGGAGAAACAGTAGCTAAGCGTCTTGCAAAGGCTTTCGGCTCTATGAATGCATTAATGGGAGCTACAGCTGAGGCCATGACTGAAACAGAGGAGATTGGGGGGCGAATAGCTGAAAGTGTAGTTAAATATTTTTCTAAATCATCAAATATTGAAGTTATTAAAGTGCTTTCTAGTTCTGGACTTCAGATGGAAGAAGCTCAAAATTTAAATAAACCACATTCTATTTTTAAAGGGAAAAAATTTGTTGTCTCTGGAGTTTTTGAACATTATAGTAGAGAAGGAATAAAAAGCGAAATTGAGAGTTTTGGAGGAATTATAATAAGTTCAGTTTCTTCAAAAACAAATTTCCTAGTTGCAGGAGATGGGACAGGGCCTTCAAAAAAAACTAAAGCAGTAGATTTAAAGATACCCATTTTGAATGAAAAAGACTTCCTTGATTTAAAAGAACAAGGGACATGAATTTGTTATATTTATAACATTTTGAAAAAAATTGATACATATGTTAGTTTATTGTGGTTCTATGATGAGTTTATATAACTTTAAAAGTTATAATGTTTGAATTTATAACTGATATTATATTGAGATATAGGTTTAAAAAGAAATTCAAAAATCTAAAAAACCAATCTAAACAATCTATTAAAGCTTTTAAATCTATGGCTATAATTGTTCCTCAGGAATTTGTCGTAAGTAATAAAGTTTTTATGGATCTCTCTGATGAGTTAAATATTTCAATAAATAAAATCACAGTTGTGGTTTATAGTAAGAAAAAAAAAATAAAAGTGAACTCAGATTTTAAAAATCAGATTTTTTGTTGTAAAAAACAACTTGGAATTTCAGGAAATTTTCCTGACGAAATGATTCCCTTTTTTGAAAAAAGATTTGATCTATTAGTAAATTATTTTAATGAAAAAGATATTTTTCCAGAATTGATTAGTTTAAATTGTAAATCTAAGCTGCGTATTGGTTTTTATAAAGCAAATCACAAAATCAATGATATTATTTTGGGTATCACTCCAGATGAAACTGATTTATTTATAAATGAAAGTAAAAATTATTTAAATACTTTTTTAAAGTAATCGAAAATGAATTTAAAAGGTTTGGGTGTAGCGATGATAACGCCATTTAATTCTAATGGGACTGTAGATTTTGATTCGATACCTTCTATTGTTGAAAACATTACTTCTGGGCGAGTTGATTATATAGTAATTATGGGTACTACTGGTGAAGTTGTCTGCCTTTCTAATGAAGAAAAAAAAGCAGTTTTACAAACAGTTGTGAAGGTAAATAATAATAAACTCCCCTTAGTTGTTGGAATTGGAGGCAACAATACAGCAAAAGTAGTAGATGAAATTAAAGAAACTGATTTAAGACCTTTCGGAGCTATTTTATCTGTTTCTCCTTATTATAACAAACCTTCTCAAGAGGGAATATACCATCATTACTCAGAAATAGCGAAGGCTAGCCCATTGCCGATTATTGTCTATAACGTTCCTTCAAGAACCGGAAGTTCAGTTGATGTTTCCACATTTGTTCGACTTACTAAAAATTTTGAAAATATCATTGGTATTAAAGACGCCAGTGGTGATATGCTTCAGGCTCAGGAGATAATTAAACGTTGTTCAAATAAAATTCAATTAATCTCAGGTGACGATTCATTAACTTTGCCTATGCTTCTCGCTGGAGCTGTCGGTACGATATCAGTTCTTGGAAACGCCTTGCCCATTCCTCTTATTAAAATGATTCATTTTGTTGAGAAAGGAGATTTAAATAAGGCATATGAACTTCATTATCAATTATTAGACCTCATTAATCTTCTTTTTGAAGAGGGTAATCCTGTTGGAATAAAAGCATTAATGGAATGCCTTGATATATGTTCAAAGCAAGTTCGCTTGCCTCTAATAAGTGCATCTACTAATTTGATAGAAAAAATGGAAAGGATTTTAGAAGATTCTATATACGCCCTTTAAATTCTAACGCCTTAACTTTATGATTTTAATTTTCAATGTAATTGATATTTAGTACTTTTGCAAAATGAAATTAAAATTAATTTCGGTTTCGTTATTTAGTTTTTTTTTAGGCACTATGTTTTCTTGTTCTGATTACCAGAAATTATTAAACAGTGACAATGCCTCAGAAAAATACAAACAGGCAGAGGTTTTTTATAATAGTGGAGAATATAGAAAAGCCAATCGCCTCCTTGAACAAATCATACCAAAATATCGTGGCAAACCACAAGCTCAAAGAATAATTTTCTTTTTTGCAGAATCTTATTTTCAAATTAAAAGTTATAATTTAGCAGCATATCAGTACGAGAAATTTGTAAAATCTTTTCCAAAGAGTGATCGTATTCAGGAGGCATCTTTCAAAGCAGCAAAGAGTTATTATTATCAATCCCCGACATTTAGTTTAGATCAGGAAGAAACATACACTGCAATTGAAAAATTACAAGTTTTCATTAATTTATATCCAAATTCAGAATACTCAAGCGAGGCTAATCAAATGATTTCTGAATTACAGGTTAAGTTAGAAAAGAAAGATTTTGAAATAGCAAAACAATATTATACTATTCGTGATTATAGAGCAGCAATTAAATCCAACGACAACTTTATTGCAAGCTTTCCAGGAACTAAGTTCAGAGAAGAAGCTCTATATACTAAATTTATATCACTTTATGAGATTGCGATAAATAGCGTGATTTATAAAAAAGAAGATCGCTTAAAAGAGCTTCAACAACAATTTAACCTAATTTTACGATACTATCCAGATACTGTTTTTAAAGAAGATATAGACGATAAAATGAAGAAAATTAATTCTGAATTAGAAAAATTCAACACAACTACTACTAACCTAATAAAATAAAATTATGACAAAATACAGGGAATCTAAAGCTCCACTAACATCAAAGACCTATGATCGAAATATCATAGAATCTCCCACAGAAAATATATATGAGGCATTGTCAATTATTTCAAAGCGTTCTCAACAAATCAATTTAGATATTAAAAAAGAGTTACATGAAAAGCTAGAAGAATTTGCAACTCATAATGATAGTTTAGAGGAGATTTTTGAAAATAAAGAGCAGATTGAGGTTTCACGTTTTTATGAGAGATTGCCAAAACCTCATGCTATGGCAGTAGAGGAATGGTTAAATAACAAAATATACTCTCGTAACACTGAAGATCCAAAGGAATAAAAAATGAATTTGCTGAGCGGTAAAAAAATTTTACTCGGAATTTCCGGAGGGATTGCTGCTTATAAAACCCCTTTAATAGTTCGAGAGTTAATTAAGCAGGGTGCTCAAGTACGCGTTGTAATTACTCCTGCAGCCAAAGATTTTGTAACCCCTTTAACTCTTGCTACACTTTCAAAAAACCCGGTCCTTTCAACTTTTACAGCTACAGACCTTGATAATCCTGTTTGGAATGATCATGTAGAATTAGGACTTTGGGCTGATGTTTTTTTAATTGCACCAGCAACCTCTAACACACTTTCTGCTATGGCACAAGGGCAGTGTAACAACCTTTTACTTGCCGTCTATCTTTCTGCCAAGTGTCCAATTTTTATTGCACCAGCAATGGATTTAGATATGTATGCACACCCTTCAAATCAAAAGAATATACTAACCTTAAAATCCTATGGAAATAAAATTCTTCCTGTCGATGAGGGTCAACTAGCTAGTGGACTTGAAGGTAAAGGAAGAATGCTAGAGCCTCAAGAAATTATAGAAAATATTATTACTTTTTTTAACCCAAAATTATCTTTAAAGGGTAGACGAGTCCTCATTACAGCAGGACCTACTCATGAAGCAATTGATCCGGTTCGTTTTATTGGTAATTACTCTTCTGGAAAAATGGGATTTGCTTTAGCAAAAGTAGCTGCTAAATTAGGAGCAGAAGTAATACTAATAAGTGGACCTAGTGAAGAAAAAATTAATCACCCTTCAATTTCACTACTAAATGTAACGAGTGCAGACATGATGTTTGAAGAGATCAAAAATTATTATAAAAGTGTTGATATTGCAATTGCATCTGCAGCAGTTTCAGATTTTAAACCAAAAAACTATATAAATCAAAAAATTAAAAAAACTCAAAAGCCACAATTTCTTGAACTAACCCCTACGAAAGACATACTTGCATATATGGGTAAAAATAAAAAGAATCAATGTTTGATTGGTTTCGCACTAGAAACTGAAAATGAATTAGAAAATGCAAAGCATAAACTCAAAAAGAAAAATCTTGATGGAATTGTTTTAAATTCGATGCAAGACGATGGGGCAGGTTTTTCTGGTGCAACTAACAAAATTAAATTCATCCGTAATAACAATACTGTAGAAGCTTTTCCTTTACAGTCTAAATTAGAATGTGCTCATCGAATTTTTGAACAAATATTGTTTTTATGAACATTTATAATTTCCTGATATTACTACTTTTATTTTACTTAAGTCCCCTAAAGGCTCAAGAACTAGATGCACAAGTTATTATAAACTCAGACTTGGTCAATCAAACCAATCAGCAAATTTTTAAAACCTTAGAACGTTCTTTAAGTGAGTTTATTAATACTCAAGTATGGTCAAATAAAGAATTTTTAAATAGTGAGAAAATCATATGTTCTTTTATTTTTAATCTCTCGGGATATAGTAATGATCAATTTGAAGCTACGCTTCAAGTTCAATCGCAAAGACCCGTGTTTGACTCCAACTATGATAGTCCCACATTAAACTTTTTAGATAAGGATGTGGTTTTTAGTTATCAGGAATTTCAGCCACTTTTTTTTAATAAATCTAGCTTTGAATCCAATTTAGTGTCATTAATTAGTTTTTATGCAAATATTATTATTGGCTTAGATGCAGATAGTTTTGAACTTAAGGGAGGGGATAGATTCTTTGAACAAGCTTTTCAAATTGTTAATCTTGCCCAAATAACATCTCGAAAAGGATGGAAACCATCCGACGGGAGGAGAAATCGATTCTGGCTTATTGATTCACTTCGCTCTAATTCATTCAGGGAATATAGGATTGTATTTTATTCTTATCACCGTGAAGGCTTAGATCAAATGACTTCAAATCCAAAAAAGGGTAAAATTGCTTTAATGAAATCTATACAAAAATTAGAACCTTTATTCGAACGAAGACCCAATACTTTTTTAATCCAAATATTTTTTGATGCCAAGGTTGAAGAAATTGTTAATCTTTTTAGAGAAGGGCCAAAAGTAGATTTTAAAAAGACAGAAAATATATTAAAAAAAATTGCCCCTTTTTTTGGAGGAAGATGGAAACAAATCAGAGCATAATATTTTTTAATATTCATATATTTATTGCTTTAAAATCCTATCCCAAGCTTTGCTAATTCAACTAAAAATAAAAAACTTTGCACTTATTGACCATTTGGAGGTTGAATTTTCCAATGGAATGACCTGTATCACAGGAGAGACTGGAGCTGGAAAGTCAATTCTTTTGGGTGGACTTTCTCTAGTTCTCGGAAAACGTGCAGATTTATCTAGTTTTTTTGATTCGAGTCGAAAATGTATTGTTGAGGCTACTTTTGATATTAAGAACTATACTTTGGAAGCTTTATTTAATACTTTTGATTTGGATTATGAAGAGGAAACAGTTCTAAGACGAGAGCTCTTGCCACATGGAAAATCAAGAGCATTTATAAATGATACTCCTGTGAACTTGAGTGTACTTGAAAAAGTAAGTTTGAACCTGATTGATATTCATTCCCAAAACGATACTCTTTCCTTACTTGAAAATGAATACCAGTTTCAGGTTTTAGATGTTATAGCAAATAATCAAGAAATCTTAACAAAATACCAAAAGACTTTAGCCCTACATAAATCAACACTTAAAGAACACAACCATTATAAAGAAGTTCATACTGAATCAAAAGATGCTCTAGAATTAAAGCAGTTTTTGTTTGAAGAGCTTCAAAATTCTAATCTTCAAGTTGGAATGCAAGAAGACATTGAGATCAAATTAAGTACTCTTAGTCATGCAGAATATCTACAGACTGCCCTCGCTTCTTCGATTCAATTGTTAGAGCAAGAATCATTGGGGATATTAGATCAAATGAAAGAGTTAAGGAGACACAGCCAAGGGTTGAGCGACAAATCTAAGGAGTATAAAGAAATTCATGAACGTATAACAATTTCTTCTATTGAGACAGAAGATTTCTTGGAATTACTTAAACAAAAATTTGATCATTTAGAAGCAAACCCTAAAAAACTTCAAGAGCTAAATTCTCAAATGGATTTTTTAAATTCACTTTATCAAAAACATAAAGTAAATAATATAGACGATTTACTTGCTATTAAAAAGAAATTAGAATTAACTCTAAATGATACCCTTAGTCTTGATCATAAATTGTCTGCATTGGAGCAAATGATAAATGAACAAAGTGCAATCTTAACTACACTAAGTCAAAAATTAACAAAACAACGTAAAAACGCTATTCATTTATTAAAAATTGAACTAGAGCAAATATTAACAAAAATGGGGATGAAAGACACTTTGTTTAAAATTCAATTGATTAACACTGATAAGTTTCTTTTAAACGGAATGGATCAGCTTTCATTTCAATTTAGTGCCAACAAAGGTGGAGACTTCAAATCATTAAAGAAAGTAGCTTCAGGCGGAGAATTATCTAGAATTATGTTAGCTATCAAGACTGTTCTTTCACGTTATAAAAAACTTCCCACCTTGGTTTTTGACGAAATTGATTCAGGGGTCTCCGGAAAGATTTCTGGAAATATTGCTGAGGTCATGGCTAATATGTCAAAAAAGCTTCAAGTATTTACAATAACTCACCTCCCACAGGTTGCTGCAAAAGGAGACCATCATTTTAAGGTTGAAAAAAGCGAGCAGAACGGAAAATTTAAAACTCAGCTACATTTATTAAATCCTGAAACACGTATTAACGAAATTGCTAAGATGCTGTCTAAAAATGAAATAACAGATACCGCCATTGCTCATGCAAGAGAATTAATGAATTAAATGTATCTTTAAATGTTAAAAATAACCGATGTCACATAAAATATTAGAAGGAAAAAAAGGAATCATTTTTGGTGCTTTAGATGAACAATCCATAGCATGGAAAACTGCAGAGTCTGTAGCAGATGCTGGTGGTAGATTTGTACTAACTAATGCACCTGTAGCAATGCGAATGGGTTCAATTAAAGAACTTGCAAAAAAAACAGGTTCTCAAGTTATTTCTGCTGACGCAACAAAAATAGATGACTTAAATGAACTAATTAATCAAACTCATGAGATATTGGGTGGAAAAATAGATTATGTACTTCATTCCATTGGAATGTCAGTAAATGTCCGTAAAGGGAAACATTACACTGACCTAAATCATGATTGGATGGCCAAGGGTTGGGACGTGTCAGCTGTTTCTTTTCATAAGTTAATGCAATGTTTATATCAAAAAGATGCGATGAATAAGTGGGGAAGCATAGTTGCACTCTCTTATGTTGCTTCTCAACGAACATTTCCAAATTACAATGATATGGCTGATAATAAAGCTTATTTAGAGTCTATAGCAAGAAGTTTTGGTTACTTTTTTGGTAAGGAGAAAAAAGTACGAGTAAACACTATTTCTCAATCTCCAACCCTTACTACTGCAGGTAAAGGTGTGGCTGGTTTAGATGGCTTTTTAAAATATGCAGAAAAAATGTCTCCACTCGGAAACGCAACTGCTAAAGAATGTGCAGACTACACTGTTTCTTTATTTTCTGACTATACTCGTAAGGTCACTCTTCAAAATCTTTTCCATGATGGAGGATTTTCAAATGTAGGTGTAAGTCAAGAAGTGATTGATTCTATAAGTTAGAAGAATAAAATTTTATTGAAATTTATGTTCAATAATCCAAAAGGACTCGAAAGTTTTTTAGAGGTACTCCCTTCTAAAGGACGTTTACGTTTTTTTCTTTTTTTTCTATTATTATCATTTACTTTTTGGACAAGTACAAAACTTTCCAATACTTACATAGTAGAAGAATCATTTTCAATTATATGGACTAACATACCAAATGGAATCATACCATCTTCTGAAAATCAACAAATGAATGTTTCGATAAGTGCTAGTGGAATTGAGATTTTAATATATCGATTAATAAATAAATCCATAAATATCTCTTTATCACAAGCTGATTTTAGTGGAGAAAAAGGTCTAATTGATTTACGAGGTCAAGATTTTTTTATTAAAAAGCAATTTTTTGAAAATACTAAACTAAATATCTTAAACCCCTTATTTTTAGAATTTAAATTTAGTCGTTTAGAAGAGAAAGTATTTACCGTAGTTCCTCAAATTGAAATTAATCTAAGGGCAGGTTACCTTATTGATTCTTCCCTAAAAGTTACACCAGACAGTATTTTAGTTCGAGGACCAAAATCTATTTTGGACACCCTAAATTCAATTCAAAGTGAATCTATTATAGCTGATGATCTTTATGAAAACTTTAGAAAAAAAGTTAGTTTACGGTCTATTCCTGAAATTCAATTATCAGAATCAAAAGTAACTGTAGAAGTTGCTGTATCTCGTTATACAGAAAAAGAGTTTTTATTAAATGTAGAGGTTATAAATCTTCCTTTGGGTACTCGAGTTAAACTTTTTCCACCAAAGGCTAAAGTAAGGGTTACTTTGCCTCTGTCAGTATTGAGAACTATAAAGACTTCAGATTTTAATTTAGTAGTAGATTATAATAATATTTTTAAAGATGTAGAGAAAAAGCTTGATTTAATTATGATTCGAAGGCCTTCTTCTGTTAAGAAAGTAATTTTAGAACCGAAAAAAGTTAATTACTTGATAAGAAAATGAAAGTTATCGGTCTAACAGGAGGAATTGGAAGTGGGAAATCAACTTTATTGAAATGGTTTCAAATGAAAGGTGTTCCATGTTTTGAGTCAGATGCAGTTGGTAGAGAATTATTAAATTCTTCTCTTCGAGATAGTGTTATTTTGAGATTTGGAGAAGATATTTATTTTGATGGAATCTTAGATCGTAAAAAAATGGCTAAAAAGGTTTTTGGAGATAAAAAAGCTTTAGCCGATTTAAATAAAATTGTCCATCCTGCAGTAAATGAAGCTTTCAATAATTTTATAGAAAAAAACCAAAATGCTCCTTTTATTATAAATGAATCTGCGATTATATTTGAAACCGGAAAGTATAAAGATTTTTATAAAGTAATTTTAGTTATTTCCCCCAAAAATGTAAGAATTAACCGAATCATTTTAAGAGATAATGTTAATAAAGAAAATGTTTTGTCAAGAATGAAGCATCAGCTTAGTGATTCTAAAAAAATTAAACTTGCGGATTTTATAATTGAAAATATTACTTTAAATGAATTTTATTTGCAGGCTGCAGAAATTTTACAAAAGTTAAAAAAATAGTCTTCTTTTTCCATTAACATACCATTAGCATTTTTTTAATTAAATTATAAGGACATTTGCACTTTGTTTTAAAGGCTATTATATTTTTAGATTTGTAATATGAAAAAAAACTTATTTATCTCTCTTGTAAGTTTTATGATTATCTCTATCCTAGGGATTGTTATACTTCAGGGTTATTGGATTTTTTCAGCTTGGAATGATAAAGAAAAAGAATTTTCTCTTGCTGTTCAGCAATCCTTGATGATGGTAGCAGATGAAATACAGGAACGTGAGCTTTCTGATTATATTACAGCATATGAGAACTTATTAGATTCTTTGGAAACTCCGGATAACGAAAGTTTTGCCAACGTATTTTTGTTTTTAGATGAAGATAAAACCAACAATTTAATTTCATATTACACTTATGGTATCTTAGAAGAAGACTACAAAATAACTCCATATCTAGATCCAACTTTAGGAGATACTATTGAAACTTTGACAGATGTTAAACAGGTGAAAAACACCACTATTATTAATAAGAATGATGTTTTTAATCGTGAAAATAATATCGTGACTTCCATTGAAAAAATATCAACAATTAGGCGAATGAATATTGCTAACCAAAGAATTCGTTCAACTTTTAAGAACTATATATCTAACACCCCGATACACAAGAGACTTAACGTAGACGAGTTAGACTATGTTTTAAAGCGAGAGTTTGATGCTAAAATGATAGTAACACCATATGAATTTGGAATTTATGATAATGGTTTAGCAACCAAAATTAAATCTAATAATTATTCTGAAAAACAAAAAGGTTATCGCTATTCTATTCCAATTTTTCAAGATGATGACAGTATTAGAAATTATGAGTTATTAATTTCATTCCCTGAAAAAGATCAGTATGTTTTCTCATCTATTTTGACTATCGGTGGCTTGACATTATTTTTAACCTTATTTATTGTTTTAGTTTCGAGTAGTGCCCTCTACCAAATAATTCAGCAAAAAAAGATATCTGAGATTAAAACAGATTTTATAAATAATATGTCCCATGAATTCAAAACACCAATAGCGACGATTAACTTGGCTTTAGATGCAATCTCAAATCCAAAAATAATTGAAACTCCTACTAAAGTTTTTAAGTATGTTAAGATGATCCGAGAGGAAAATAGCCGCATGTTATCTCAAGTTGAGAATGTGCTTCGTATTTCACAATTGGAAAGAAGTAATCAGCCGATTCAAAAAACAATAGTAGATACACATAAAATTATTGTAGATGCTGTAAGCCATATTCAATTAATATTAAAAGATAAATCAGGTGATCTTAAAATGCATTTAAATGCTAAGCAAACTTCAATAAGTGGAAATAAAAGTCATTTGACAAATGTTGTGGTAAATCTGCTAGATAATGCCGTTAAATACTGTGATCAAATTCCAAAGGTAATGGTTGATACTTTTAACGAAGACAATAGTTTTATAATTAAAATAAAAGATAACGGAATAGGAATGACATCAGTCGAACAAAAAAGGATATTTGATAAATTTTTTAGAGCTGCCTCTGGAGATATCCATAATGTAAAAGGTCATGGTTTAGGACTTGCCTATGTTAAAAAAATTATTGACATCCATAAAGGAGAAATTAAATTGAAAAGTAAGAAAGACTTTGGAACTACTTTTACAATTAGAATTCCAAATATAAACATAGAATAATAAAAATATCATTTTATAAAAATGAAAAAAACTAATAAAAAAATACTACTAGTCGAAGACGATATAAACTTTGGGAATATTCTTAAAGAGTACTTAGGACTTAATGATTATGATATCACACTTGCAAAAAATGGTATCGAAGGTTTCGAAAAATTCAAAAAGGAAAATTTTGATCTTTGTATTTTAGACGTAATGATGCCATACAAGGATGGATTTACTTTAGCTAAGGAAATTCGAGAGGAAAACAACCTTGTGCCAATTTTTTTTCTTACGGCAAAAAACCTAAAAGAAGATGTTTTAAAGGGGTTTAAAGTTGGAGCAGATGACTACATGACCAAGCCTTTTGATTCGGACGTTCTTTTAGCTAAAATAAAAGCAATTTTAAATAGAAAAAATATAGTTGTTGAGCCTATTGATGATACTTTTGAATTTAGCTTCAGTGATTTCAGATTTAATTCTAAACTTCGTTTTATAAAGTATAAAGATGGCGAATCAATAAAACTATCTCCTAAAGAAAGCCAGTTACTTCGGTTACTTGTTTTGCATATTAATGATTTACTGCCTCGTGAAGTAGCATTGAACAAAATTTGGAGAGACGATAATTACTTCACCTCAAGGAGTATGGATGTCTATATTGCTAAACTTAGAAAATTCTTAAGTGCAGATAAAAAAGTTCAGATTTTAAATATTCATGGTGAAGGTTTCAGACTTTTCACTTCTAATTAATTCCGATTCCTAGGATGAAATTGTTCTACAACTGAGCGTAAATGATGAGTGTCTAAATGTGTATATATTTCCGTTGTAGTTATACTTTCGTGACCCATTAGGATTTGAATAGTTCTTAGATCAGCATTGTTTTCTAAAAGATGCGTTGCAAACGAATGTCTAAAGGTGTGTGGGCCAATTTTTTTTTTAATATTTGCTTTCAATGCTAAAGAGCGAATTAATGTAAAAATCATTTGACGAGTTAGTCTTTTTCCATTACGATTCAAAAACACAATGTCTTGGCATTTTGGTTGGATTTTTTGGATAGCTCTAATATTCTGAACATATATTTTTAAATACTTTTTAGCAATTACTCCCATAGGTACTAATCTTTGTTTATTTCCCTTACCAGTAACACGTATGAGAGATTCTTTAAAAAAAAGATTAGATAAGCTTAAGTTAATTAGTTCAGAGACTCTAAGACCGCTTCCATAAAGAGTCTCTAATATTGCGCGATTACGGTGCCCTTGAGGATGTCCTAAATCTAAGTGTTCTATTAATAATTCAATTTCATTTAGTGATAAAACATCTGGTATTTTCCTTCCTAGTTTAGGGGTTTCAATTAGATCCGTTGGATTTGAAGCACGGTACTTTTCAAATATTAAATAGTCAAAAAAACTTCGAAGTCCTGCTATACGTCTTGCTTGAGTATGAGAACTTAAAACTTTTGCTGTTTCATAAATAAATTTCTTCACTACTTCCTGAGTGCATTCTGTTGGTGTTTGATTGATTTTTTCAGAGTTCAAGAAGTTTTGAAAAGCCTGAATATCAAGTGTGTAATTTTCTATGGAGTTTTTTGACAATCCACGTTCTATTTTAAGATACATTTGAAAATCTGATAGAGCTTGATGCCAATTCACACTGTGTGTTTTTAGGGGAATAAATCTAATTTCAATACTTTTACAAAAATAATAAAAATGAAGATCAGTATCATTAATGGGCCAAATTTAAATCTCTTGGGGACAAGAGAGCCTGCGGTTTATGGAAATCAAACATTTGATAAGTATTATGAGGAAATTAAAAAACTTTTTCCACAGATTACTTTTGATTATTTCCAGTCCAATATAGAAGGCGAATTAATTAATAGATTACATGAAGTTGGCTTTAGTTCTGATACGATTTTATTAAATGCAGGAGCATATACTCATACTTCGGTCGCCATTGGTGATGCAATTAAAAGTATTGATTCAAGTGTTATTGAAATTCATATTTCAAATACTTTTGCTCGAGAAGACTTTCGCCACACTTCTTATCTCACACCTGTAGTAAAAGGATTGATTATTGGTTTTGGATTAGATTCATATCGCCTTGGTGTAGAAAGTGTTTTAAATAAATAAGGCTTTACTATAACTATAGAACCGTTTTATCAATACATGTGGTTTCCACTTCCAGACTCAAACAAATAAATTACAAGTGAATAACTTCACCATACGCATCTGCAACGGCTTCCATTACAGCTTCGCTCATTGTAGGGTGGGGATGAACTGCTTTTAGAACTTCATGCCCAGTAGTTTCAAGCTTACGACCTAAAACAGCTTCAGCAATCATATCAGTTACTCCAGTTCCAATCATGTGGCATCCAAGCCATTCTCCATATTTAGCATCAAAAATTACTTTAACAAAACCATCTGGATTTCCACCAGCCTGTGCTTTTCCTGAGGCAGAAAAAGGAAATTTTCCAATTTTTATTTCAAGACCTTTTTCTTTTGCCTCATCTTCAGTAAGTCCTACTGAAGCAATTTCAGGTGAGCAGTATGTACAGCCCGGAATGTTACCGTAATCTAAGGGTTCTAAATTATGTCCAGCAATTTTTTCTACACAAAGAATACCTTCAGCAGAAGCCACATGTGCTAATGCTTGTCCTTTAGTTACATCTCCTATAGCGAAATAGCCAGGAAGATTGGTTTGATAAAAGTCGTTGACCATAATTTTGTCACTATCCACTGCGATACCAACATCTTCTAAACCAATGTTTTCAATATTAGTTTTGATTCCTACAGCAGAAAGTACGATATCTGCACTTATAACTTCTTCTCCTTTTGAAGTTTTTACGGTTGTTTTTACGCCTTTTCCTTTTGTATCAACGGAAGTCACTTCGGCACCGGTCATGATTTTAATTCCACTCTTTTTAAAAGATCTTTCAAGTTGTTTTGAGATTTCTTTATCTTCTACTGGGACTATACGATCTAAATACTCTACAATAATAACCTCTGTTCCCATAGCATTGTAGAAATAGGCAAATTCAATTCCAATTGCACCTGATCCCACAACAATTAATTTTTTTGGTTGTTTTTCTAATGTCATAGCTTTACGGTAACCAATTACTTTTTTTCCGTCTTGAGGAAGACTTGGTAGTTCTCGGGAACGAGCACCAGTAGCAATAATAATATTTTTTGCTTGATATTCTTCTGTCTTTTTACCTTGTGTTACGCTGATTTTTTTTCCTGACATTATTTTTCCATGACCTTCAATAACATCAATCTTATTTTTTTTCATTAAGAATTGAACTCCTTTGCTCATTCCTGCTGCAACACTTCGACTTCGATTTACAACTGCATCAAAGTCTTTGTCATATTCATTTATTGTTAAACCATAGTCATTTGCATGCTTTAAGTATTCAAATACTTGAGCAGATTTTAGAAGAGCTTTAGTTGGAATACATCCCCAGTTTAAGCAAACTCCTCCAAGGCTTTCCTTTTCAATAATTGCTGTTTTAAATCCAAGTTGAGAAGCGCGAATTGCAGTTACATATCCCCCAGGCCCACTACCTAAAACTATAATATCATATTCGGTCATGCGATGTCTTTTAAATTCGGTATAAAGTTACAAAATATGAGTGGAATTTTAAATGAATTTTTTATTCACCATCAAAGCGAATACTTGCAGAATTCACACAAAATCGTTCGCCAGTAGTTGAGGGGCCGTCATTAAATACATGTCCTTGATGTCCGCCACATTTGGCACAAACAATTTCTGTTCGAATCATACCGTGACTTGTATCTTTAATATATTTCAATGCTCCTGGAAGTGATTTGTCATAACTTGGCCACCCACAAGAACTGTCAAATTTATTTTCTGAAAGATATAATGGAGTATCACATCCCCTACAATTATAAATACCTTTTTCAAAGTGATTATTATATTCCCCTGTAAAAGGCTGTTCGGTGCCTTTTTGTCTTAAAACTCTATATTCTTCATCCCCAAGCTTATCCCGCCACTCAGATTCAGATTTAATTATTGGATAATTTTTAGAATTATTCATAAGCAGGAATGAAATTTAATGCTGCAGAATTAATACAATGCCTTTTACCAGTAGTGTTTTTTGGTCCATCACTAAACATATGACCCAAATGCCCTCCGCATTTATTACATTTAAGCTCAGATCTTGGGTAGCCAATTTTATAATCTACATCGTATTCTAAATTTTCTTCAACTCCACGATCGAAAGATGGCCATCCTGTTCCAGATTCAAATTTATACTTGGATTCATATAGTGGTGCTTGACAACCTGCACAAACATAGGTACCTTTATCTTTTACAAAATTCAAAGGACCTGAGAAAGCACGCTCAGTTCCTGCTTTTCTCAAAACATAATAAGCTATTTCTGGTAGTTGATCTTTCCACTCTGTGTCACTTTTAGTGACAGCATACTTTCTTTTTTGGTCTTGAGAAATACCTTTACAACTTATCAGAAATAGAGATGTTAATAAGAAGTAGAAAAATCTCATGTTTTTTTATTAAAATTAAACATTCTTTTGAATTCAAAAAATAAAAATCTTTAATATTAAATAAGTTTAGAATGCATTATTTTTTTAGTTTTTATTATCAGGATTTTATTACATTACAATAGCTAAAAATATTAAATGCTAACTCTTAAAACTCCCTTGGAAAAAGGTAGTAAAAAGCTTATAAATGCTTGGGCTTTTTACGATTGGGCCAATTCAGTTTATTCACTTGTTATCTCTTCAGCAATATTTCCTATCTATTTTGGAGTATTATTTTCAGATATAAATACTATTTCATTTTTTAATTACGACATAAAAAATACAGCAGTAATTAGTTTTGTAACGGCCTCTGCTTTTTTGATAGTGGCTTTTATTTCACCGATTCTGTCTGGAATTGCTGACTATATTGGGAATAAGAAAAAGTTCATGAAAATTTTTGTTTACTTAGGTTCGACCTCTTGTATAGGACTTTATTGGTTTGAATTAGAAACTATTTATATTGGATTATTATTTTATTTTTTAGCATTAATAGGTCTGTGGTCAAGCATAGTTTTTTATAATTCGTATTTACCAGATATAGCTTTTCCAGAACAACAAGACCGAGTAAGTGCTAGGGGTTATTCTTATGGCTATATCGGAAGTGTAATTCTTTTGTTAATGAATTTAGCTATGGTTATGCAGCCTGACTTATTTGGTATCGAAGGGACTAGTAGTGAAGCTTCAATGAAGGCAATGAAATATTCTTTTATTTCAGTTGGAATATGGTGGGTACTATTTAGTCAATATTCCTTTTATTTTTTACCAAAAAGTAATCACGAGGTCAGGGTTACTAAAGATATTTTTTGGAACGGCTATAAAGAGCTTAATTCAGTATGGAAACAGCTTAAAGGGCAGACCCAATTAAGACGTTTTCTTCCTGCTTTTTTTCTATATAGCATGGCATTACAGACTGTTATGCTCGTTGCTGCTTATTTTGGTGAAGAGGAAATTTCCTGGGCTAATACAAGTGAAAAAACGGTGGGGCTTATAGTTAGTATTTTATTGATCCAGATTGTAGCTATTTTTGGTGCAATCCTTACAGCTAGAGCTTCAGAGCGTTTTGGTAATATCCCTGTTTTGATTGTAATTAACTTTATTTGGGTAGGACTTTGCATCATAGCCTTTTACACCCGAACACCAACTCAATTTTATTATGTAGCAGGTTTTGTAGGTTTAGTGATGGGTGGGCTCCAATCTCTTTCTCGTTCTACATATTCCAAATTACTTCCTAAAACTCTTGATACTACTTCATTTTTTAGTTTTTATGAAATAACTGAAAAAATTGGAATTGTATTTGGAATGATTTGCTTTGGCTTAATAGATCATATCTCGGGAAGTATGCGAAATGGAATTTTATTTTTCATCATTTTTTTTATTTTTGGTGCATTAATGTTAATGCGAATTCCCAAGGTAAAAACATCAAATAATTATAGATGATTTAATAGGTTCTTTAGATCTAAATGAGTAGATGCTAATCAACGTATTAAGATGCTTCAAATAGTCTTACAATACACTTTACCAAGAATGAAACAAGATACTAATGAAGTAAGTGAAGATTTACCTTTGTTTATAGAGTAAGTTCATATAATTATTTTTAAATTATTAATTTTATAATTGTTCCGTGCAAACTGGGCACAAAATATAGTTGCGGGTGGAGAGAACGCATCCAGAAAAATCGTTACATCAGTTAAAATTGAATTTTAAAACGAAAATTATATGCAAAATTGTATAAACTTCATTTTGAAAAAAGATGTAAATTATGAAAGACGATAAAACACAAACACAATTGTTAAACGAAATTGTTGAACTTTTAAAACCAATTTCCGAATTAAGTAATCATTACAGTAGAATTTTAAATAAAGATATTGAAAATGAAAAATTAATATCTCCCCTTAAAACAACAAGAACTGCTGAAGGAGAAATGAAAAAACAATATGAATAAATAGATTGAAGAATTCTGAATCTATTAAATAAATAACCCTCCAAAAAGAGGGTTTTTTTATATCATCGGCATATCCTCTTCATTAAGTTCAGGAAGAAAAAAACGGAGTTGAGGTATTGTAGATTTTTTATTTTATGTGTTTATCCCGTTTAGATATTAAACTTAAGGCTTGGTTTAACTTCATTAAAAAAAGGATTTAGTATCTTTAAAAGGGATGAAAAATTCATTTATAATTCTATTGCTTTTAACAATGTTCTCTTGTATTAATAAGCAGGACAATAAAAAGTTTGTAAGGTTGGTTAAAATTAAAGTTGATGACAATAGAGTTGAGGAATATATTCCAATTTTAAAAAAACAAATGAATACAGCAATAACAGATGAACAGGGTGTACTAAATTATCACGTAGTAAATGAAAAAGAGAACCCTTCCAATTTTACTTTAATTGAAATTTACAAGGATACTTTGTCTTACAAATATCACATTAAAACAAAACACTTTTTAGAATACAAAAATGCTGTTAAGGAAATGGTATTAAGTTTAGAATTAATAGATGTCTATCTTATTAATTAAATCTTCGGTATATCATATTCAGTAAGTTCTACAATTCACTTTACCAAGAATGAAACAAGCTATTAATGATGTAAGTGAAGACTTACCATTGTTTATTAATTAAGTTCAGGGACTAATTAAATAACTACTCTTCAATTAAGCTTTTGTATTTAAATTTTGTCAAAATAGAAAATCATAAAAATGAAAAACTTTATTATCGTTTTCTTTTTAACCATTGTTTCATATGGACAAGATTTAAGTTATAACATTGAGTCTTTTATTAATCAAGATTTAAGTATTGAAAAAAAAGCTCCAAACACTCACTATATTGGTAATGCTTGGTTAAAAAGACTTGTTGTTGCAGATGAAGATTTTGATTATAATTTAACACAAGCTACATTTCAAGCAGATTCTACTTTAGATTGGCATAAACATTCAACAGGTCAAGTTATAATTATTGTAGATGGAGAGGGTTACTATCAAGAAAAAGGGAAAGAAGTTATTGTTTTAAAGAAGGGAGATGTAATTAAGTGTGATAAAAACATTGAACATTGGCATAGCTCTACACCAAATAAGGATGTTTCATACATTGCTATTTATGGAAATAGTGAAACAATTTGGACAGAAAAGCTCTCAAAAAAAAACTATGACAAAATCATACCTATTAATTAAATTTTCTAAAACATCTTCAGTAAGTTCTACAATGCACTTTACCAAGAATGAAACAAGCTACTAATGAAGTAAGTGAAGATTTGCCTTTGTTTATAGATTAAGTTCAAGAACAAAAACAAGGAGTAGAGATATTGTAGATTTTTTATATTAGTGGTTTATTAACCATAAATCAATTAAAATGAAAAAATATTTAGCAACTGTTATTTTACTACTATTAACTTTTACTGTTCATTCACAACAAAGTAATGGCTTTGGTCCTGCAGAGGGACAAAGTATTGCTTTAGGCTCTCAAGTTACCGTTGATATTTTCAATAGAGTTGATAAGGCTTGGGCTGAAAGAGATTATGAAACAATCAAATCGTATGTTGCAG